>Ga0307515_10002328_pt1 | contig 41500 bp, 44 predicted proteins | sample 17_EM_MG_FD_194513 | JGI IMG/M metagenome (GOLD analysis project Ga0307515, IMG submission 194513) | Populus trichocarpa ectomycorrhiza microbial communities from riparian zone in the Pacific Northwest, United States - 17_EM | ecosystem: Host-associated > Plants > Roots > Unclassified | place... | reverse complement strand
GACTTCATAGTGCCACGCGTCAAATATGCTATGGATCACCGACCCAAAAACAGCTTCTCTATGAGTTACGCGTTGCGTAACGTCATTTTTCCCGGTGCACGCTCCGTACAAGCTCTTCGAACCGACTACGATGGACAAGACCCGCTTCTCGGGCACCACTGGGACGAACTACAAGAGTGGCCTTACAATAAAATCACCCTTCCGCCCCCCCGTTCCCGCCAAGCCCAAAGATGGTCAGCACGCCCAGTATGACCTAGGGAGTATTCATTTCCAGACCTCCAAATGTCCTGCTCGCGAGAGCGGTTGGGGTATTCCACTGCGATAACATCAATGAGACCCTGGATAGAGTGTGAGCGAGGATTTTGTAAGTGGTGGTCATCAGATGACGGAATGTGCAGGTTATACTCCAGGAAAGGGGGGCCAATTAAGTTTCAAAGAAAATGGGGAGAAGGAGAAAGGGATGGTACATTTGACTGAGAGGAGGGTTTGGCGGACACGTCAGGTTCACACCGCGGAGTATCGGGGAAAGATGGATTTTTGTCATACTCTAATTAGAGTAAATACAATATGAATTAACAACAACAACAAGCCCCAACTCCACTTCGCAAAATCGAAAACAAGACCAGCTATCACGAAAGAGCCGACGCCTCTCCCCCCAAAAGACTTATGAACGGTAAATAACCATACTGCTAAGCGTAACTACGGTCCGACCCCTCTACTAAATAATCTCGTCCGACCCACCCGCCTCATCCTCCTCCGGTGCCACGCTGCCCCCGGCAGCCGGTGTCTCACCCCTGTGCCCACGTTCATCAGGTACCTTTGTGTTTTTATCAACAGTTACTAGACCCCCTAGGGTGTGTTCTTCACCTCGCCCCTCGTTTTCCTGAGCCTGCTCGCGAGAGTGATTGATCTTCCTTCTGGACTTCGAGAGGCCCAAAATACGAGAGGGAATATCCAGGTTGTCGGATTGTGGCGGCGGAGGTAGTGGTATTGATACGGGGCCGGGAGGAAGCGGTAGTCGATAGCCAAGAGGATTTTTTCAGAGATAGTTGCCTTACAGGCAGGTTTTATCGGCCCGATGTAATTCATTCGGATAGAAATAAAATGCTTGAACGGTACTATTGAGTTATAGATGTCCGACCGCTGCAATTGTTGGCATTCACCACACTGTGGAACGAATCTCCGGACATCTTCCCACTCGTTGTCCTGTAGGAAAGGGTACCAAGCGGGTTTACTCAATCCTTATTTGAAGAGCAGTGTCCAACTTTGACTCTCTCTAGACTAACTATGACCGCGCTGATTGCATCTAAGAAAATTAACTAATGTGACCACAACCCGAGAATCATGACACTTGTAGCCAGCAGCCCACAACCTATCTACCAGTCATAGAAATCCACAGCTTATCTAAATAAACGGTTATTAGAATGGTAATTTGGGTTTCCGGTAGTTTGTACGCCCTGAACATGGCAGTAACGAAAGGTGGAGTCGAGCTAGGGTAGCGGGGGGGGAGCTCCGCCATCTAGCCGGCTCGCCCGGAGGCGGAGGGGATATTGGGTCCTGTCATACTCTAATTAGAGTGCATACAGTATGAATAAAACAAAACAAAAAAGGTGGAGTCGAGAATCTGGAATTCATCGAAAAGGGTAGCTCTATTTTGCGATGGTAGCGGTGGAATCGAGGGTACCACATTAATTGGAATGATTCCTTATAACCTGAATGATTTCAATCTAGGCATCCAAGCGGTGTTGGAGCTTTATTGTGGTTTCAAGTGCTGGGAGAAGAATATTGCGATCAATAGCACTAACTTCAAGCCTAAAGCTGTAGTTGTTCACCCCCATAAGGTGGCTATTAGATCTCAGGCTTGTATGAGAATATGTATGGCTTGTATCAGGATCAGGGAGAGCGTCTCATGATAGTGCAAACGCGTATGCGAACGGATATGGGAGCTTGTATATAGACAGGCTTTCGGCCCTCGAAGCCAATCAACAAGTTTTTCAAGAATCCAAAGTAGCAGACCGTGTTACTATAGTACTTAGGGGAGAACCGTGTGTTGATTCTATGATACAGTGAAGAGAAGGAGAGGAGAAAGACTCGATTTATATACAGAGAATTATGAGAGAAAACTTTGATGCTTTGCCACTCTTGAGTCACTCGCCACTCAGAGTCACTTGCCACCACTGGATATGTAACAGATTGTGTTACTTTGGATGCTTCTTTGACTTGTTGATTGACTTGATTGATCTATCTCGAGGGCCAAAGACCGTATATGTACAATCTCCCATATGCGTACGCGTATGCTCTATCTGACATGAGACGCATTACCCTGGTCCTGATGCATATCCTCATACAGCCACCATCTTCATACAAGTCTTCATTCTCATACAAGGCATCAGACGGTGCTGAGACTCACGATCCAAGTACACATGCAACAGACCGCATTAGAAAATACCGAGTGATCGTTTGTGACCTTTAAACCGTGTAGCGGCATCGAGTGGTTGGGTTCCTGCGGCTGGTACGCGACGCGTCCAGGGCCGGGTAACGGCCCTTCTATATAGTCGGCTCGCTACGAGCCTTAGTAGATCTTCAGCGATAATCTTACTTTACACCCCCACATATACTATCACTTGGGTCCTTGTTTGCAACCGTATCCTTTAATTACCGTCCGTATCCCTACGTAGCCGAACGCAGGCATACGCGTCCTTACAAGCCGTAGCAAATCCAATGGTGTAACATGTACACTACCTTGCTTGGCAAATATATTAGCAGCTCTCCGGCAAAACTTCAAACGCTTCTATAACGTGCCAAGGTTAGTTGTTAGAATGTCACTACGTGGTCGGTGGTTACTTGGGTTTCACTTTCTTTTCAGTGACTTTGACATCTTCGGAGGCACCAAGGATAAGCCGCAAATCGAAGTCACTGAAGAGGCCACAACTAACACTACTTAAGTTGAACTTTTTCTATGTCGTACATTCCATCTATAGTGTCTGCGGTGACCCTGTCTAGAGTTTTATCTAGAAATCTAATAATCTCCAACCTATTTCACGAATAATTAGCCCCACTACCCCAAACCACATGTCTACATAAGTTCCCTTAACGCCCTCACACACACACTTTAGCTCCCGATTGCAGAATCCCGCCGCACCTCCGGGGCACCGATAGTGTCTTAATCACGCATCAGCGTCACCATCATAGCTGCATACCTACTCCGGTAATCAGCTGATATTATACCTCACTATTCACTTACAATAATTTGGTGGAAATATACTTACGCCGCTGTTGCCGCGATTACTTCCCAGCTTCTCGCCTTTGTCATCACCGCACCAATCAGTGCAAAGAACGACAAGAATAAAGAGACGATAATCAGTCTGGCCACAACCCCTTTCAACAAGGTTAGGAGTATGATGGGCGCAAGAAGCAGTGGAAGGCTACCCAAAACCTTCAGGTGTTTTTCATTGATCTTGCCCCCGAAATGTTTTAACTTTGTGTTTGTGCTTCTCCTGCTGGGGCGCGTCTCTTCAGGTGGTGTATCACGCCCACCCACATTCCTCCTCACATCACCGGCACTAGTCATCACCCTTAGGTTGTGATTATGAGCTGTGCGTTCTGGCATCAAGCTAGAATTCATTGTGATTTGAGGACTGGTGATATTCGGCAGTTGAGAGATTTCATTTAGTGAGCGTACCGCCTTGTCTGCGAATCATCAACATGTGAGACTTATTGATTCAGAGACGCACTTACTGTATCGCCGCAACAAGTTCTCCAGTTCCCCCATATATTCTAAATTTCTGTCACTGTGCTTCTCGTTGGACCTGCCAGCTTCGATCGCGATTTCGTCGGCGACCTTGACAAGTTGGTCACAGAGATGTGAAACGTTATCTCTATAGAGCTGTTTGATCTTGTTGGGCACAAGCAAATTTGCCACTTGTATAGGATGTTCGATTCCTTCGTCCCTGCTCCTAACACGGGAGCTTGAGCTGAATGCCTGGTTGGCATGTTGTATCAGGTTGTGATCTGATGAGCCATCCGTAGCATCGTCGGGCATCGGGATGAAATAGTCGTCTCGCCCCGGAACGTCTGGTATACTATTGTGTGTTGATTCCATAGATTCTTGGGTTGTTGATGAGCGCTGGTTGGTAGAAGCAGCCTGGTGTTTATGGATGCTAGATCCTCTGCAGAGTAGTGGTATTATCTAGCTACCTCCAACATTAATGAACTTATGTTTATGGTCTAGAATCTTGCTCGACAGAAGGCTGGGTCAGTGCAGGACACGCGCCTAACTGTGATAAGATGTAATTTGAAAAAACTAGCTTGGAAGCCCCTGCGCCTCATAATGTGGCAGCCTTGACCCCGTCTGTGTCCCGCTGACATTACTCGTCCTCGTTCGTGCAGCGAATGAATTTGTGCGTTGCGAATTTGGACGGAAAACCCAAACCCAATTTCAAAGGTGGCAGCGCAGATGTTGTGCAACCTTATACGACTTCTGCCTTCGGCGTTAAGTATACCCGATCGCCGATCTTGCTGATGCACGGGTTTGCCGATGGCAGTCCAGAATAGTTTGCTTTTTCGTCCCTATCTGATACTTAACTGCCGTAGGCGGCTTCGCCTCCTTTCACAGCAATCAACTAGCTAAAATTATCCTCCACAAAGCATCACAATGAGACTGACTCCCAAATCCGCAGCGTTCAAGACATTACCCACTTCGAGTCTTCAGCTTTAATGACTTGATTCTTCCAGCCCTGTACATTCGATCCTACCAGTTGCATCGAATTGGGTGCTCCCAGACGTGCATGATCCGGTACTCACAGCCCACCCCGGTTCTGGACCTAGCGAATGCTAGTAGCGCTCGGCTCCAAGATCGAGATTCGCAATTCCGGGGCCAGCCTCTCCATGCTTCTAGATGAGGTAGATGCCGCTCCTTCCAGGCCTAGTTAGTTGACCCTATACTCCAAGATTCCAGCGCCAAGTTCGGCCCAATTGGATGTCGAGGAACTACCCCTTCACTCCGGAATTGACTAATAGCTCACCGAAAATCTGCATGTTTAAGACGCATGAACTGGAAGGCGGGGGTGCAAATCTAACATATGTATGTTCTGACGGGCCGCAACCCAGCGCCGTGGTAAACCTAGACAGGTATGCAGGGTAAGATGATAACAATACAATAGATTGTGCGGGCAGAAACGCACAGGTGCCATTACTTGCTGGCTGTTTTGCTGCGCATTATTGTCTGACTATTCGGGACAAGAAAACCGGACATGACTAAAGAGTGCGAACCCACGTGCCGCGGACACATCGAAGCAGTTGTTATGCAACATTCCACAGCGTCTGTCATATGCAAGGTCTGTTAGGTTGAGTCAGGGCTGACACCCAGCCAATGCCATTCGAAGCCCAAAGAACTGGGGACTGCCTTAGGAACTTCCTTCGTATCCCGCACGAGCTGAACTGGCCCGAGAATTCGCCGTAGTCGAGACAGGTGATGTGGTGTATCACGTTCAGTGCTACGTAGAGGGCTGTGTCTATAATATCCGCGGCACAGAGGTAGAGATAAAATTCCGTTGGAGGTATTGAGAATAGACGCCTTGATTTGTAGGTGTGTAGTTTCAAAGTACATGAATGAAATCGACGAGAACCGAACAGTATTGACAGCAGATGCTAAAAGGATGATATCTGGTGTAATGTGAGGGTTGAGTGATGATATGGTAATGGCTAGGATTAAGCTGAAGTAGAGAAGGCGCTCTTACCTTTGGTGTAACATCGACATCATTGCCCTACCGAAGGCTAGAGAGCTCCAACTCCAAGAATTGCACATCATCCTTCACTGCGACCGCCATATCCACTTCCACCACAACCACCACCACAACCACAACACCACCACTACCGTTAACTCTTTTTATACGGCAGGTGCCCTGAACAATCACTGTCAGTGCTCACTTATCTATATCATCGGAGGGTTCGAGAGGGCACACGACATTACTGGGAATGAACGAAGTCCCAATCACATCATCTCACCCATGGCCCCCTGGATAAACTGTGTTGCATGTGTACTTGGATCGTGAGTCTCAGCACCGTCTGATGTCTTGTATGAGAATGAAGACTTGTATGAAGATGGTGGCTGTATGAGGATATGCATCAGGACCAGGGTGATGCGTCTCATGTTAGAGCATACGCGTACGCATATGAGAGATTGTACATATACGGGCCTTTAGCCCTCGAGATAGAATCAATCAAGTCAATCAACAAGTCACCGAAGTATCCAAAGTAACAAACTGTGTCGCAAATAAATACCCATACCAAAGGACCCATGGTGTTGTTCTCGTATCCCAAACTTTCCGGGTTCACTTTGTGGACGAGCTTGCGAGCGAGGCGAAAAAGTCTGGCACGAGAGCACCATGGTGTAACTAATGGCTTATATGCACACTGTATATCTTACCCAAAACTTATTCTTAGAGGTTGTAGTTCGAATCTAGTCTACGCGGGTCCTTTCAGTTTCTTTTTGCAAATCGTTTCTCGGGTTACAGTTGGGCGCCCGAGTCTGTTTTCGGTGAGTCAGATACGCTACCACCTTGACCGATCCCCGTGTATATCGCCAAAGTGAAGGTAACATCTGCGGGGACAAGGCTGGAAGGTAGCTCTAACTTCTAGGGTAAAGGTGACTATACAGGAGTGATCGAAGGAATCAAAATGGAGAACGGAACCTTGGAAGTTGATTTGGCTCCACCTCTGGGAGAAGAAGATGCAGACGGATAAGGGAAGGCCGGAGGATGCCGGCTTTGAGATGAAAAATCCGTAGAAAACATCACGAGCTACTCGGATGTCCATCATCCACTCTGATGGATCTTTATTGGCTGAAGGCAACAGATCCTAACTTTATGATTGGCTAAAAATTGACCATTCAGCAATTACTGCGCCATTGAGCCCATCCGCAATTTTGTGAAGATCTTTGTTTTGGACCTTCAGACACGACGATCTCCGTCCTTTCTGCTCTTTTGATTGGTGTTCGAGTGAATGGGTATCTGAGTGGCCAGTGAAGTTTTCTACTCGAGTATACCGACACCGATACAAGCCTAAAGCTACACTTTTAACCACGTTGATGAGACTAATAACGGTGGTCGCTGCTGTGACAGCGATGATGTACTAGTATATGTTCAGGATGAATATGATCATGATAATGAGGCATTGGAAGCGGAAGAATGTAATAGTAATGGCGGTGAGGAGAAGCAAATTCTTTACTTTGCCCCTCCAGTTTGCTTCCCCTCCAGTACTCCTCGATAATAGTACTGCCCGCACCTTGAATCCTAATTAATGGATCTTCCATAATGTTTTCTCGAATAGGGCGCGTCTATGGCCCAACAACTTTTGTATCCATTGGCTTCAGCCACCCACTAGTACTCTTGTTATATGAGGGACGATCATTTTTCTTAAATTACCAGTGCCAAACTCCGTCAAAACAAGTGTTCAGTGCCATAGACTAGTATCGACGGGTGGGAGTTATACTGGAATGTTTGTTCTACGAATGAAGTCGTCTTTATCGACCGTCCCTTCGAAATAGATTCTAACCGTAATCACATCAGTTCCGTTGCACTATTCACTATTGAGTCGCTTGGTAACTTATGGCGGTTGTGTAATGCTTCGCCCAACCAGCATGTTTGAACCAAGCATGATGCTTCACTAGTTTTATTCAATTGTACCCATTCCGTTTCCCCTAGCTGAATCTCAAGAAACCATTTCTATTCGCGTAAACCCATCGTGAGAAGCGGTATTAAAAGGTGCTCTAGTGTTCAGCGCCCTATCCGGTTGACTACATAGTCGCCGTCAACAGATTGTTCAACCCTTAGTAGAGTAATGTAGTGCTATTAGGTACGTAACACATTAGTAACAAAACCAGCCGGTTAAGACAATCTCAACTCACCATAGCCTATCTGTATCCCATCGCAATTTATCCAATCCAAGGCTTTATTCGATCGAACTCGCGCCATTGGGAATGCTGATCTCCATTTACATGAAGTTTTATGCTGCATACTCTAATTACTTAGATAGGTTCTAAGGAACAATAGAAACATCGGGCCAGCTTGACTCTAAGTCTCAGAGTGATTCATGCTAGCGGAGAGGAGGCACAGAAGGGTGAGGAAGAGCGCTGGCGAGGCAGTGAAGGTGAGAAAGGAGGAAGAGACATTGAAGTATACTCAGTACCTAAAGTGTCTGTAGGTTTAACTGCAGGGGTTGAGTCTTCTTCGTGCGCGATAATTGCACCACCACTGGTTTGGTCTTCTACACTCCCAGACGCAAAATATTAGCATATTCTGTAGTCTTTAAGGGAGCTCTCCAAAGAGTACTGAGGGACAAAAAGGAATTATTCCGCCATCAAGGGAACTTCTAGTTAATGTGATCTCTTCATTATCGCTAAGAAACGAATTCTAATCTTTGATGTCGAATGTTTGTCGTCATTGGTTTTGGGTTTCATTGGTAGTGACTGGGCTTTGAGGTTTCTGGAGGTATATCCAATCTGCGCATTGTGCTCCTGTAGCTAGAATCCATCTAAATCGTATGCGTAAACGAGCTGATTCAACGACCTCGGGTTTGGGGTGCTCGAGAGTGGTTGGAGCTGAGACATTGCAGCGGTACAGGAATGCTGGTCCTAGTGAAGGGCTGAATATGGAGAGATTCGTAATTGACGATTGGTTTTCATATACCCCAGGAACCGGCTGGTGATTTCACACAACGATTGAGAAGCGGGTGGGTACAAGGGCCTCAAAGTCGCTAGAGTAAACGATTCTATCCAGGTGATATTATCAACGAAGGGCTATAGAAATTCTTGAGCGGCAGAAGATACTGGAGGAACGAAGGTTAGTTCGGTCGGATGCAAGAGGATAGTCACCTAGCTGAAGCAAGTTAATACTGAAGTTCCAAGGTTAGGGCTTAGGGCTTTCCAGCTTCATAGTCTCTTTCTACACATATCTCCCTTATGCATTGTTGCATAAATAGATCTGACTGATGGCGGAGCTGACTGTAAGCCGTAGGGCACAAGGCACACCGCTTTCTTGTACTATATATTTCTAGTCTTTCTTCTTCTCTCTCTTAACACTCTGTACCTAAGTCTATTCACACGGTTCTCCCCTTCTATATTTCAACATGCATAAACGACCAAAGTATCTGTCAATTGTGGAAGTCGGCTGGCGCTCGCAATATCTTTCACGGCGAAGGAACCCGGAATGTCTGGTATACGAGGGTAGCTAGCGTCTTAGCAAGGACTCAAAATTTACGCATCTCAAGGTAATTATAGTCCCGTAGTAAAAGTCTTCGTCATCTTGGCCTTCCCCAACAAAAATAAATAAATAAATGCCGAACGCCTACTTTGTACTTGCTCTTTATTAACAACCGATGCCCTAGAAAGAAAAGGTATTTACCAATGCTTTATAGTATTCTAAGTGAAATATATATCAAATTTTAGAAATTAGCAGACTAATAGGTGTTAAAAAGCAGTAGAAATTCAAGGTTACTGATTGCACTTTATTAGTATGGAAGCTAATGCAATATTCAGCGTCACAACAGAAAAATCCATTTGAACTCCACCAAATTATTAATCTAAAATTGCGAAAAGTTGGGAATTTTTTGCAATAGATAAATGCAAGGTCTAGATATACCGGGTTTGATGTGGAATTTGTTTGACAGAATACAATATGGTGCCAAAAAAGCGGTAATAGCATCTCTGTGACTCAAAAGTTACACTTACATCTGTTGTAAAAGCGAAACCGCGCTTGGACTGTTGAAAAACAAGTGTGCCATTTTTGTAAGTTGATAGCTGTAGAACTCAGTCACTTGTTTTCCACGACGGTACGTGAATAGGTACTTTCGCCCCCATGATACTACGCACATTCTGCTATTAATTCTCTGCCTATAATTTATATCCTCTAATGTCATATGCCCGTCAATTGGCCTACCGAGCGCTATAGTATGATCCTGATCAACCCAGAAAGATCCTTCCAACCTCAATGACTAAAAACAACAAACTTCGCAGACCGCGAAATCACGGACCCCGCATGAAACATCAAGACCCTCCAAACCACATAAGAATGCGGCTTGACCAAATAAAACCCCTTTCCATGAACCCGCTCCCACCACATCTCAGTAAGAAGGACTTGTTTTCTCCTCCACCCCAGTCGCATTCCCGATGCGCAAAGTAAATCTATCACGTCCCATGCTCCATACCATGCCGATACCGACCGGATAACAATGCCTTGTGCAATGATCACGTCTTTGAAGTTGAATTCTAGCATCTCTGCCGTGAGGCGTGGAACTAAATAGTCCACGGAGTTGCGCTTGATTGCGTAGATGAGGATACCCTGGGTGTCATGCTGGTTCAGCAACTGGAGGGTTGTGAAGTAGTGAAGACGGTCGGTCTGACAAAGGTGTAAGAGATCCGATGAGGGGATATAGGCGGTGACCATATAGTAGAGTTCCAGAGGGAGGCGCTCTCCAAGCATTATCATGACGGCGACGGGAAGGGTAGGCTAAGCTGGCATACCGTGATAGGAATGCGTGAGAAATTCTGGTGAGAGTGGATCCTCAAGGACAACGCAGATAATATGTTTGGATTGTAGTGTGATGATCGAAATAGAAAGGTCCAACAAATCTTCTGGCATGCTCAAATTTCAGTACTCTTTGAATGACACAAGCCCGGGACGGCGATTAGGTCAGTGGATGATGACTCCTTTGTATTGTTTAGCTTTTGGTCTGAATGGTATTAATTGTGCAGGGCAGATACTCGAGAGGAGTTTTAATGGAATCAACTGTCTGTTGGTGAACTGGATGCTTGTTGCCATCTTTCTTACAAATCTAATAGTCGATTGAAGCAAAATTTTAGTCGTCCAAATTCACAACACTCCTCTTTGATTTAGGTTGTTAGTTAGTACACCCTACATAGCTTTACAATAAGCCTGCATTATCTCAGTGCACTTACCTGTTCACAAATGTAGGTCGTGCGGGAACCAGAGTCCTCTATGACCAGTAACCAAAGACCTGTTCTCGTAGGGTGCAACCATAGCCACTATCCATCTGCACTTAATTCCCAATAGGTTGCCGATTAAGGTGTACTGCCTTACATCGTTCTGGTTCTTTGCGGAGGGCGAGGTGTTGGACTCATAAATAACCCGAAAAATCTGCTTTCAGACTTCCAATGTAATGTCTGTGAGCAGAATATCCCGTCATTTTGATCGTGATGGTCCACGCCGGGTATAGCTATATCTAACTCCATAGGTGTGGGATCAATGGTGTTTTGATAGTCTTAGCATTATCAAACTGTTCTGATTCGGTGGTGTCTGTTGGGACTCAATGGCCAATTATTAAAAACATACACGAAGAAAAAAAAAAAAACTTCTCTTCCTTCTCCTCCTCCTCCGCCTCAAACCCCTTCATCTCTTCAGGCTACTCCAATCGTTCAAACCCCGTGGGAACCTTAACCACCACCATTACCTACCCTCCTAGATGGGCATTAATCATGCCACTAAATCTTCTCAAAAATCCCCTCTGAGAAGACCGGGAGGCCGCCCTCTGGCTCCTCGCCGGCATCTTTGGCTACAAGGAGAACCGAGACATTTTCTGGAGGGCGTATATCGGTCGAACACTCGACTGGTTCAAGTCTTGAACCAACCCCTCATAGCTCGGAGTTATTTTCAGTATCCCCTTAGGTACTGATGTCGTAAGGGTGCAGGACCCGGTCGACTTGAGTGCAATGAGGCCGCGGGAGTTTTAGTCATGGCCATTCTAGCTAATATTAGTTAGCTGGAATGGGAAGGAAGATTAGATTGCGACGTGTGTTGTTGGTTGTTGACAAAAAGAGGTGGTTTGTTTGTTTGTTTTATTCATACTGTATTCACTCCAACTAGAGTATGACAGAGCCAAATTCCCCTCCGCCTCCGGGCGAGCCGGTCAAGGTGGCAGAGATCCCCACCCACTACCCTTCATCCCCGCTGACAAATGAAAAGAAGAAGAGACTGACCGTACCTAAAAGCTCACCAGACAAAGGAACGAAGAAAAGAAAAAAGAAAGGAAGAGAACGAAGAACGTCTCATCAATCCCCAGTAACTAATTCACTTGGGCGGAAACTTTCCAATGTCCGTCGCCGCCAGGAATTCCATCACCGCCTGATCACATGTCTCCATGGAGAACAGTTCAGAGATTTGGATATTCCGGCATCTGCTCACTTTCCAGCCCATCGCCTTCCCGACCTCTCTCCAGAGCTCCTGCTGTTCTTCTTTCCATCGCCTGCAGTGGCGAAAGAGGTGCTCCCGTGTCTGGGCTGTCGTTCCTCCGCACCACCAGCACATGTCGTCTTCTCGGTGTCCGAAGTGTTTCAGGAAAAGAGGTGGTTTGGTCGATGCTGTGAAGGAAATATGAGGCTCGATCGAAAGAAAGTTTGATGTCCGAGAGAAGGGAGGGAAGAAAGGAGTGAGGGGTGGATGATAAGTGTGTGCGAAAATATGTGAATGTGCTCTTCCTGCTTCAATAGCAAGTGAGGGTGCTTGTAGGGCAATTGATTTTGCATCACAATTGCCAACAAGTCTACTACTACAACGAATCTTGGTCAGATGTAAGTGAATACATGTGTGCATTCTAGTCTCAAATTTCTCTCGTTCCTAGATGTTTTCGTCGCTCGCAAGCTGTCGGTCAGCTGGTTTTCGAGCGTGGTCTCGCTAATAAATTAGGATGTCAGCCATGAAATTAAGATTATAGAGAATTCAAGTTGCATTTTGAACAAGTTGCGAATCACTATGTACCTACGATCCAATTAGCATACCAGGTTGGTATGCTAACCCATTTGCTCTGATTTCTTGCTTTGAGAACGCTCAGTTGCATCTTTTGGTCACAAATTATTCTCCCCGAGGTTGCTGGTGTCGAGCTGACTGAGAAATTGTATGCTTAATTTATTTTGGTGTTTGAGTAATTTATACTGTTTTGAGATTAGTCGTATGATGAGAAGTATAGTGATAGGCGTGGGTTGATGCGAGTCGAATTTCCAGGACGCAACTCGAATTGAACGGTGCAGTGGAAAACTGTAGAGTATCTCCGATGATTGAGATTCCCTTTCAGGTTCTCGAACTCAGTCTAAAACCCACATTTTAGTACATGCAAGTTGACGGACACATGATTGTGCCTCCCTTGTGCAGTACGCGACTATCCGTGACTCCTGCGTAATCCGACATCAGATGTTGACTAGACTCCAATTGCGTACGTCGTTTCTCTTTCGACAGCTGTGGAATGTGACCAGGAGCTGCCAGAAAGTTGAACCGTGTTCGGCTCAGTATTCCCAACAGGCTGGGTCGGGCATCACCATATTAAAGCCGGCCGCCAGGGTTTCAGAGTAGACCGGACGCCCGCCATTAGCGCAGGCTTCGAGAGTAATAGCCCGGCCGGCCCGAAAGCCCGTGAAAGCTCAAGGGTCCGCCAGGCCCGTTGGGAACAAATGGTTCAGTTCATTTAATGATCGTTAATCATAGCTGGAGTAGGATTTCCGATGTGGTCTGAATACGGATTCTGACGAGGTCGATATCTCCGGTAACGTTCCACCGGGCACGCTCAGTGTCTCCGTTGAATTTGGTCATGGTTGCAATAGCTCCGAATTAAACAACGCGGAAAACTGGTGTAGTTGATGACTCAATCTTCTAAGAGAATGATGGGCACGACGCGGACTTAGATGGTCTTCGTAGTCTCAATTAGCCGCTCACCCAACAAACCCAACAAGTTACAGCTTCCGCGTAGCGGGAAAAAAGCGTCCGACCGAGACTAGGGTCTCCGTTAGGGGAGAAAAGTTATAAATGTAAGAAATCTGACACGAAATGGTATGGGGAACGGAGTGTATGATCGTCAGTTGTCTCGCACCCGGCCAACAGAGCCCCAGCCTTAATTCGCTCCGCTAGGCTGAAGATTCCGTTTGCGGCAAACTGACTGACTGAAGCATGAGTTTTGTTAGATGCCGAGGTACGAGACTCAATATTGCGGGATAGTAATGAGGTCTGGGTTCGAGACAAGATCGTTGTTGACTCGGGATTTGGCCCGCAGGCCGTTTGGGATTAGACAAAAGGCTCTCTGCCTTCAAGCTTGATAACATCGAGCCTTAGTGTGGTCCTCGGCTTCAGGCTCGATAACTTAGGGGATGGTAGTCGGCTCCCAAATGACCTTGGGCCCAGGTATGGTAGTCGGCTCCTTGATAACCTAACCTCGGGCCTGGATTGTAATCGGCTCTTGGTAGCGTGTTCTATGGGGAAGCGAGCGCTCTGGGGTTAATACCAGCCATCCGCTTGATGGTGACCATTACCACCTCTACAAGACTGTATTTACTCATATAACAAATTGGATACATTAATTATTTGAATGTGAAAATAGTGACGTATAAAGCCCAGAGTAGCATTTGAGCTGAATGTTAATTTGGGAATTAGTACAGTGATTTGAAGTGGGTAATAAGTTTCCCAACTCGTACTATACAGCAACACCTGTTACTTTAGATGCTTGAATGACTTCTTGATTGACTGATCTCTCGAGGCCCAAGGCCCGTATATGTACAGGCTCCCATATCCATATCCATTTGCATACTCGTCTGCACTATCTTGACATGAGACGCTCTCCTTGATACTGATACAGACCATGCATATCCTCAAACCTGCCGTGTCATCAAACGGAGCTGAGATTCACGATGCAGGTACATATGCAACAACACCAATTATCACTCTCTAAGAGTGATGTGTTATGCACATAATTTGTTGAAAACATCACACAGGCACCGATACGGATTTGGCACATTGGTGGTTATGTCCGAAGCTGCCTATGGGGGTTAGACTAGATACTAGCTATCGCCGCCGGGAATCACAATAACCAGGCTTCCAGTTAACGTATTTTACAAGGAATAATACACTGCCATAGCGACGAGCACATCCTTGCTCTTCACAAGCAGTTTAACTAGAATAGACTACTCTACATTAATACAAGCACATGGTATCACATCCCCGTCTTCTATTAACTCCATAAACTCCCATAAACTCCACCCCCATCCACTGTCCAGAGCGTCAAGATTCGTACGTCACGCATCACAGAGGACTCCAAGTATTCGAAAAACCGTAACGCCAAAGTCTTGCACACGCGAAACAGTATTCGCGCATTAAACCCAAGCCCACTCAATCCCCACCCTCCCCTCCCACTCCTCAGCAATCCCCTTAAACGCGCCCGGACTAAAATCAAGATCCGTCGGCTTACACCCGGTGCACCGATCCACGACCGTCACCTCCACCCCGTTCGCCTTCCCCACCCGCTTCGCACGTATCTTCCTCCCACAAAACGGATTCAAGTTCGGATTTGCGCCGCCTTTGGAATCAAACAGCTCCCACGCAATCGCAACAATCATGTCGTTGTCGGTGCTCGTTATCCCGCATGCGCCGAGCGCCGGCCCGTAATATGTACCATCGCCGTAGTAGGTTTTGGCACCGGTAGGTAAGGGTACTGAATGCGCGCCATGATGTTTACGGAGGAGTAAAGGGAGGAGGATAGCAAGGAGGAGGACTAAGAGGAGGAGGGAGAGAAGGAGGAGAGAGAGTCGGAAGCGTGTGAGCTGGGGGTGCAGGTAGTAGGGCGCCGGAAGTAGGCGAAGGACGAGGTGGTTGTAGCGGTCACGGAGTGTAGGGCGGAGAGGGAGCGTTGGTGGGGAGGCGGTAGTTTGTGCAGATTCTGCGCCACCAGGAGTTTGCGTAGCGACCGCTTGCGGCGCGAGCGATTTTTCGGAGGCGGCGGAGGACGGCGGAGGAGGAGGATCGTCGCGTGCCATGGGTTGCGCGCTTGCGAGGGTAGAGTTGGGATTGTAGCTTGTTGAACAGTGTGAAATGGTGATGTTGAACGGAAAAGGGGTGCGCAACTGGGAGGCGGTAATACCAAGTTGCGATGCCTTGATAAGCGAGATGCTTGTTGCTTGTTCCTGTACCTGCAGCAGGTTTTGGCGCTTTAAGATTGGATGGTGACACGGTGGCGTGAGGATTTGCTGCAAGGAAAAGTTAAATTTGTCTCACTTCACGTGGGGAAGCGGGGTTGTGGTCATGAAATCTCATCTAACTTTGCTCATAACATCTGTTGATTGTGATGATTGATTGTAGCTATCTAATTGAGGCCTAATGAGCTGTATACGTATGATCTCCTATATGCTTGTGCATACCCACTTATCCACCCCATATCTTGATACAAACCGCTATCTTCATAGAAGCTCTATGCTCACACAAGGCCGTAAACACATCCAAAGCTTATTCTTTGAGGTCGTAGTTTGAATCTGAGCGGGTCTACAGTTTCTGTGAACTGATGTTCTAAGTTTGCAATGCAAGGTTTCAAGTTAGTCCCAAAGCTGGCAGTATTCTAGAGGAAGCTGGAAGAGGAGACAATGAATGTCTTCGGTGCGTAGATGGACCTGCCGATCACGTCCTATTTGCTATTGGTAAGCATCCTGGATTCGTGAGCCCTAATTTCACCTTGGCTTCTGTATTGCAGTCTTACCATCTAGTTTTCGGCTAAACGTTTGAGGAGAAACGACGAAAACTCTAACTGGGCGAGGAGACACATGATAGGTTCATTCGTTGTATTATCGGAGGCGATGGTCGGCGTCTCCAGCTTCTAGATTCGGTGTGTACTTACAGAGCGTCACTCCAGGTATTCAGTATTTTGGAAGTTCTTAGCCTCTTGATCGTCAATTAAACGCTATAAGTGTATTTGTTCTGATTTATGAATTCGATTTGTGGTCTCAGGCTCTCAGCGTCTGCTATTGGCCTAAAGACTACATGAGCAAGTTGGGTAATGAGGGTACTACTGCTGAGGTATTGTTATGGCCTCGAACATTGCCCTTCTGCAGTTGCTCTGTATTCAGCACTGTATACTGACTATTGTTCTAGTCCATTCACGGAGTCCCACCCTCTGTGAATGGACTAGTACAAATACTAACGCTGTGAGCTGAGAGATCATAAGGACTCTAGTTATAGGCTAGATCGGGGTGGCTCCTCGGTTCTCTTACAGATGGCGCTGTGGTGGCATTTCCAGGTGTGTGGTTGGGAGGATGTTGAACGGTAAGCTTACTACCGTTTCGTGACTGTAAAACCGAACTTTTGCAATACATTATCTGACACCCAACATCACGGAATTGTGAAACCATTCGGTTGATTATACACCAGTAAACCCTAATCAATCGCTTCTGAAAAATCGTTGGCTTGAAACCGTCACAAGCCTAGGTAACGTCCACAAAATAGATTGTTTATAGCTTGACAGGAAAGTCAGATATTTAGCATGTAAGTTGTTACCTCATAATCCGCCTCATCCTTTCGCCCTCCATCCTCCCTCTCATCTATCTCAATTCTCCCACCTCTTACCTCGTCCTATCCGACCAGTAGCGACTACTCTGTCGTCCCTTTCGGCAGTTCGGTATGAAGCCCGCAATAAATCCCTTGCCCATAAATGCCCTAATCTATGTAACATGAGACATTAGACAAGGTACTGCAAAATTAACCGAAAGTGTCGCTTACAGCAACATCGTCCCTGGTAACTATCTCGTAAATTCCAATATATGCTGCTGCAGCACTCGAGTCCGGTAGGACTTAGGTTTTCATTGCAATCTCCTTTGCCGAGGATTTATAGACTACTTCTCTGAATGGATGATTGTATTTGCTTTGGTAGGTGTAGCGAAATGTTCTTGACTTTCGGTAGAGGCGAAGGGAACCACTGGGGAAACTCGGATTTGTACATGAAGGAGGGGTAGTATTCTCAGCTCTGAGATTGTGAGAAGGCGTAATTGGTGAAGAGGTTAATCAAGTGTTCGGGGCCTAACCAGAACATCAGCGTGTGTCAAAGCTATTTGCATGAATGGATGCCCACCACATCCTTGAGTAGTTGCTTCTGAAGTCACATTCGTTCTTACTTTGAGATGTTCCCCGTGGCTAGTGTTCCTAAGCCGGCCGCCGGGCATTTTAGATACTGCAGCCCGTTGAGGCATGGCCACAATCTCTTCGTCCGTCTTTAGAACAGGCCAGAAGGGTCGCAATATTATAGCCTAAGCTGCAAAAGCCTGCAGTCTTTCAGATATTTGAGTCCGCCCACGGACCTGGTTGATCCGGACAAATTTTCTGGCCCGGCTTCATGCAGGCCCGCCGGGTCCCGCCAATTGCCGAGGAAATGGATCCGACGAGAGCGATGTCCGTAGCAATCGTTAAAACATTCAACCCGGTGATAAGGGAACAGCTGAGAGCTGGCCGTGCGATTTGATGGATGGCGAAGTAGCTAAAGATGATAGCTAAGACCCCAATTTTGGGGCGGCGGGACGCGTCGGTAAAGGCCATCGTCTTCGAAGTCGGTTTCCTCTGGAATTTCGTCGAGTGCTGGGGCCGAGATACTGTAACCAGGTTCGGGGTTTCGGTAGGACTCTGCCGATGCGGTGAGAACAATCATCGAGGCGGCAGGTGGCCCTGTCGATGGCGAGCCAGCGGCAGCTGACCGGAATGACTGGTTCGCAGATGGCGCTTGAGGTTTCCCGGCGGACAAACATCCTCGCGCAGTAAGGATGTGGGCATTCGAGTGCGTCTGGGGTGACCAAACATCGGCTGAGTGAACAGCAACCGCAGGGATTGGAGCATCCGCGAAATGGTTAGTGTGGTGATTAAACATAAGTAACAGAGTATGGATATCGAACTGGAGAGGAGGCGAGGGCTGCGGCATCTGCCAAAAGGTTAGCCTGCTGATAATATACAAGGTACGGTAGCGGCTTCGCGCCCTTTGGAGGCGCCCCGATAGATCTCCAGCCCAGCCAACCCAGAGTTGTCATTTTTAGCAGCTTCTATGCTTCCAGATGTATATGGCTCTAACATACTCCTAGAATTGAAATTTGTTAGATCATCTCTTGGCCAGCTCCCAGTGATCTAAGTCCCGGGTGAGTCTCTATTGTTTCTGTGGCTAGAGCAAGCATATTGGCAACTGGGAAGATGCCTTCCACTAGGTAACTCCAATCAATTCAAGTTCATTTAAGTCCATCACCGGGAAAAATGACCTTACGCGACGCGTAACTCATAGAGAAGCTGTTTTTGGGCCGGTAATCCATAGCATATTTGACGCGTGGCACTATGACATCCTATGGACCTGCGAGTTGACTAGATTACTATGATACGCATGTGATTATGGGCGCTTCATACTATACATCATGCTGCATTCAATAAAACTGCCAAATGCACTTCATTGTTCGCTCCCAAGGACACCTCCAAGTACGTTCTCATGTACACTCCCGGGCATGCTCTCAAGGACGCTCCCAATTGCACTCGATGGCACACTCCCAGCCTGCTTGAATATACGCTCCCACGTAAGCTCTAAAGACGCTCTCAAGCACACTCCCGGGCACGCTCTCAAGCACACTCCCAATTGCACTCGATCACACACTTCCATCCTTCTTGACTTACGCTCTCAAGTAAGCTCTCAAGGACGCTCCCAATTGCACTCGATGGCACATTCCCAGCCTGCTTGACTATATGCTCCCAATTGCACTCGATGACACTCCCAGCCTGCTTGACTGTATGCTCCCAAGTAAGCTCTCAAATAACTCCGAAGTACACCTCCGAGTCGCTCTCAAGTACGCTCCCAATTGTACTCGATGGTACACTCCCAGCCAACTTGGCTCTACGCTCCCAAGTACACTCTCAAGAGGGAAGACACTTTCAATCTCACTTGACTTTATGCTCCCATGTAAGCTCTCGATCTAGAGACTCGCTGAGTTGCAGACGCTAGACACCGGGAGGCGTGAGGCTGGTGGCGTATGGTGGGTAGTGTTTGGCGGGCAGCGAGTGGCATTGGCGTGTGGCAGGTGGTAGGCGGCGTATGGTGGCCGAAATCATGACCTCAGTCGATATCATAGTCTGAACCTTATCTTTAGCGCGGCCACCAAGACGAGATCTCACGATGCCTCATGGTCATGGTGTTGACAATTGTAGCCTTAGATTCCGCAGGAAAGGTAGACAATTCGATCTTGGGGAGAGCAGATCTCTGACTCAGATTTTCCAGCGGAATCCAGTACCCGCTTCCCATCGATTGTGGGCGTCTGTGTACGCATTCGGTCTGGGGCTGATGGAGATGATGGCGATGGCGATGGCGATGGCGATGGCGATGGCGATGGCGATGGTGATGGTGTTGGTGATAGTGATCATAGTACCAGAAGTACTTATGCAAGTAGGTTGGCTACGTTAACGTCAGCATCAAAGCTTCCACATACTTAGAGCCTTCTACTAGCCAAAGCTTCCACAGACCTAGAGCCTTCTATTAGCGAAAGCTTCCACAAACTCAGAGTTTTCCATCGGCCAAAAGCTTCCCGTGGAAAACTCTACTCCTCCCGAATATGCTTTTGCATGCTGGTTCTAGAGACATGTTGAGTTGCAGCCGAAAGGCACCGGGAGGGATGTGGCAGGTGGCGGGTGGCGGCCGGCTGAAATCTTGACGTCAGTCGATATCATAGTCTGAACCTTATCTTTAGCGTAGCCACCGAGACAAGATCTCACGATGCCTCACGGCCATGGCGTTGAAATTTGCAGCCTTCGATTCTGCAGGAAAGATAGATAATTGGATCTTGGGGAGAGCAAATCTCCGACTCAAATTTTCCAGTAGAATCTGCTGCCCGCTTCCCATCGATTGTGGGTGTATGTGTGCACATTTGGTCTGGGGCTGATGGTGATGATGGTGATGGTGATGGCGATGATGATAGCGATGGTGATGGTGTTGGTGATGGTAATTACAGTACTAGAAGCACTTAGACAAGTAGGTTGGCTACGTCAACGTCAGCATCGAAGCTTCCACAATGTCAGAGTTTTCCATCGGCCAAAAGCTTCCCGTGGAAAACTCTACTCCTCCCGATGCGAGGCTCTCTCAAGAAGGCTCTCAAGCAGGCATTCAAAGAGGCTTTCAAGCAGGCTTTCAAGCGGACTCTCAGCGATAGTGTACAGTACCGGTATCGCAGCGAAGACTGCAAACAGTGAAGTCTGGTATAGGTCCATCTCCGGCCGCCAGCCGTATATAGTTCCATAGGCCCACACACAAAACTCTATGAATCGACTATAGATGACTATAGGCTGCGTGTCGCGCAGGGGTCCACGGGAAGCTTGCCATGAGCTGCGCGTGTGTGCGTGTGCGTGTAGCGCAGTCTATAGTCGATTTGCACTTTTGCCAATGATGAGTTTTGCTCTAATGACAAAGTGTTCTATATACGAACTATGCATAAACAGATCCTCTTTCACTTCCTGGTCTCCAACTTACTATCTCACTAATATTTCTAGTGCAGCTGTAAAAAATGCTCCAAAATGCTATTGATTTACAATTTGTGACTCAATATAAAAAATATCATAAATCTAAGACTGGGAGGTGAAAGAGGACATAGTCCACATTTTGTATGTAGGACACTTTGTAATCAGAGCCAATCACTTATTGGAATTGAAAGGGCAGGTCATTTGGGATCTCAGTTTAAGTGGCAGGTACTTACCACAGTCAGCAACTCAGCCACAGAATTACAACACATTAGAATCGAAAAAAACACATGTTACGTCCTTTTATGAATAATACAGAACTGGTATTAATATCTTCAGCCTTTTCTTCCTCCTTCTATTTCCTTGTCATAGTGTTTTAGGACTACATCATCACCTGTTTGACGGAGTACTGCAGCTTGCATATTCCTATCCGCCAGTATCTCAGTCTGCTCTGTATTGCGGACTGAGAGTCTGAGGGTGATGTAAATGCCACGATCATATTGTCTATCCATGGTGCAATTGAAGGAGGGGATATTTCTATCCGGCAGTAGCTCAGTTACTTATTTGTTGTTGCCTAGAAGTCCAAGAGATGTAAATGTTGTGATCATATTGTCTGTCCATGGTAAGAGCTTTGGAAAGAAGGTGGGACAGTGGTGCAAGGTGTCTGTGAGTAGGAGAGAGATGGAACTATCAAGACTACGCTGGAAGTTACACCTCCTTCTCAGACTTGCGAACTGAAGAGCAATGTGTTCAAAAATCCTTTGTGTCTGGTCAGAAGCTGGTACACATCACGAATAATGCACACCAGCTGTAGCCAGGTATATCCACCAGTGTTCCAAAGCAGCCTCACTGGCCACCAGGCTTTTAGATATCTGCAATCAGGCTCGCCTGCATCAATCTGCGTCAGCCTGTATAAGTCTTGGTCTGGTTGATAGATAGATTGCAGGAATGGCAGGGCTTTGATGGTTGAATTGGATATGGTGTAGGTTTTGTACTTTGGAGGCTATTTGAATGTAGCCTGCAGAGTGTCTGTTGATTAAAATATGTAGTTTATGCTTTGTCCCGCAAAGACAAGCGAACATGCCTAGGCTGACCCATATTTCGAAGCGGCTGCAATGGTAGGACAGGCTAGGTGAATGCAAAGCTGAGCCAGCATGGCCACTCAGGAACACTGGCTGGCTGGCCCGCTTAGAAACATCATGAGAGAAAGGTAAGCAGTGGGATGGTCATTGGTCTCTGCAGTCAATGAGCTGGCTGAGCACTAAAGAAAGACAGGATTATTGAACTTGACATGGATCAACTCTCCAGTGGGTCTATTCCATAAAGCAAGGGCTTTACAAAAAACCAGAAGTAAAAATGACCGGATTATCAAGACTGCTGTAGGTTAGCCCATATCCTTTCTCCTTTCTCCTCTTCCTCATTGGCTTCTGAGTTATACCGTTCACTAACTCTGTAGCAGTGTCTCCACTATTTTAAGCCCTCATGATTGCAAGGATAAGAAACCATGAAGTCACAGATACAGAGCTGGATGTATGTGAATGTTGGACTCGGTAGACTACGCATGTGGAGCGGAACGATGACGTCAAGATGGATAAAAAGGTTTTTGTGACGCATGATATGAAAGGTATGATAGGTGTGAAAAGTGGTGGAGAGCATGGGGATGAGTAAGGGGGTTTGGGCACTGCAATACTCTAGATACAGTGAATGCAGTATAAATATACAAAAGTCTTATGGGAGAGTGGAGTATGGAATGTGGGTGTCCCTAGCAGCATTGAAGGGATGGTGTTGTGACTATGAAAGGGAGAACCATGTGTATTAGCAATGGCACAATGACTAACTACTGGGCCAAAAAACCCCAGTTTATTAATGTGACTGCAGTGCCACGTTTCCTGGAGTGCAGCATGTCTCCCATAGTCTAGTGAGTATAGTATGTTACTAAATTTAACATTTTAATTACTGGGGAATAGCTCACAATCCCACAGTAATACAGGATACAAGCAAATATGACATTGCAAATAATTGAGTAATTGTTTGAATGAGATAATACTGGTAAATTGAGAAACATTGAGCATTTGCATAGATGTGGCAGGCATTCCACATTCTTGTCACAATGATGTGACGGTAATAAACTAGTATACCTACAAATAGCACTAATATGTTGTTATGTTCAACAAACTACATACATAATAATGTGGTTAGTTGGTGTGTAAAATACCCACTGAAACAGGTTCAAATTATGGAAGTGATATTATTTACCCTACAGTCAGGTGGCGAGGTACCAGTATTGGTCAATGAGATAAGCCAGTAGGCATGCATCAGCATGTGTGGGCATGTGCAGCCATGTGGAAGCATATTACAAAATAAACCCATGGAATGCAGTCTAACTCCAGTATTTATCTCAATGCACATCATGTTGAATATGAGAGCAATCCGACATCAATGTGGCATCAATGTACCATCTAATGTGGTCTTCTGTGTTACATTATTGTGAAATTGATCACATATTTGAAATAATTGATATTGCAAATCCTGAAATACCCTACAAGTTCAGTCAATGTATACATTTATAAAAAATTCAACATTAATACTGGATTAACTTGGCATCAATAAATGGTGCTTTTCAGTGCAGTAGGAATAGATCCAAAATGCATTGGGAAGTGAAGATTCAAGTGTGAAGTCTAAAGAGCAGTCATAAACCTTGGGGCTCTATTAACAGATGCCAGGAGAACAAGGGTAGTGTAGTTGCAATTGTCATGATGAAAAGGCTTCCATGGCTTTCACTTTATATACCCAGTTCTTATAGTGTAAGATTCTAACCCTGTTTCATGCAATGGCATTGTGAAACATATTGCAGGACACAGTATTCCTTATGGATTCAAAACTGCTTACAGGTGCAACTGGCACAGAATAAACTTGGCTTCAATACTCCACTCTTGCAATGATGTAGAGTGCAATGTTCACCCTATCATGGTATCCCATTGCTGGTAGCGGGCCCACAAAAGGGCCCACTTTCAAGTGCACTGCAGCTCGTCGCTTATAACAACACAGCCACCCACTTAACCCCCCCCCTAGAATATTATGAATTCAAAGATAACTAGTAGAAGCTTCTATTTATGAATTCTTGTGGCAGTGTGACAAGTTCTGTGGTGCTGAGTTGCATATAAATAGCAGTACTTTGGAGATTGTGAGAGAACCATCCTCTGGCCCAGTGGCAACCACCTTCCCACTTTCCATCCACCTCACCACAACAACCATGAGCAGAGAAGCCCTCAGACCTTGGAATCTTAATGTCAACTACCTACCCCACCACTCATACTCTCATCTCCACCATCCTCACCAAAAAATGTTAAAAAACAAAGTGCCAAGTGTTGCATCATGGGCAATCACTCTGGTCTAAAGTGCACCTCCTCCCAACCACCACCACCACCTACAGTGGTACAGCACCAACCTGTCATTATACCTGATGGGTCTTCACGCACTACTGAAGCTCCACCTGCAATGTTCAACCTTGTCGATAATTATAGCGCCTTAGACAAAGCATATATTGAGCCAGCCAGGCAAATCACCACTGATCACTCGGCCAAGCTGCCCAAGAAAACACTCAAAAAACCAATTCAAAATTCGACTGATCATCCTGAGCTTCCCACATTCGACCCTTTACAACCTCTTGTACCTTTTCAGAAAAGCGTGAAACCAATTGCCCATCTCATTCTCCGAGCTGGATGCCATTACTCCAATTCAAATCTTCAATGTCTTTCTTGCCAACTGCATTATGGGACAACTTGCAGCCAACACTAATTCCTATACCCAGCAGCAACTTCTTGGCCCAGAGAAGGAGCAGCAGCATTCCTGGCAGCCAGTTACTGCTCAGGAGCTTTATCTCTGGCTGGCAATTCAAATTCATATGGGTCTTATTGGAGTTCCTTCTAAGAGGTACTGGATGAAGGATGGAGTTTGCCTTCCCAAGGATGGATTACCACTAGCAGCCTACCTTGGCAAGTCTTGCTTTCAGGAGATCCACTGCTTCTTCCATGTTTCTCCATACAATTCCCTAACTGAAACTCCTGAAGACTTGCCTTGTTGGCATTCAACGGTGGATATTCTGCTGGAGCAGCTATGGGTTTTCTCGCAGCAGTACTGAGTACCTGGCACCAATGTTAATGTCTACAATCTACCCTCTAAGTGGTGAGGATTCACTGGTGCTGAGAATGAGAAAGCATCCAGGCAACAAGAGTACCAATGCAAGTGGAGCAAATTCCACATTTCTTCCTGGAGAACACCAGAAAGAACTTGATATACCAGTCATTGTTGATGCTTAGAACAAGCACAAGGCAGGTGCGGATGTGGCTGACCGGTATCGAACCTATTTTGATACACAGCTCATATCCAGATGCAATTTGTATCCACTGTTCTATTGCATTCTGGAGACAGCTCTCATCAATAGCCTTATAATCTATCGAGATCTTCCAGTAAACAAAGAGCTCACTTTGGAGCACTTTGACTTCCATCCCTCCATTGTGCATGACCTTCTGCAAGCTGGAAGTCCATCAACAATGAAGAGTTCCTCCCACATTCTGGTTTCAGAAAAAATCTCTCGGTTGGCTCCCATCACACAATCTGCCTTGCCCCCACCGCCTACCACGCTAGTTACCAAGCACACCCCTCTTCCCCTATGCCGAAAGGTGCCAGAAATGCATTCCCCACTTTAGATGCAGAGTAGAGTAGATTGTTTCCTTTGCAGATGGAGAAGAAGTCAGGGTGGTAGTGGAGAAGGCATGAAAACCAATATAAAGTGTGAGAACTGCAATGAGGCTTTGTGTTGCACACCCAAACAAAATTGTTTTTATGGATTTCACCATATGTAGAGTATTTTTATTTATTCTGGGGGCATTTGGCTGGATTGTGGTTGTGTGATGTGTATTTTAAAAGCGGGCCCATCTATGGGCCCAAATGTTACTGGGGTAACAACACCGTAACTAAAATACTTCGTTAAGTACCTAGTATATGTAATGGTGCGTACAGCCGTAGATCCTAATTCCTATTTATCAAATATTCGGATATCGTATCTTCAGGAATTGACTATAGATAACTCCATTGCTTTTTAGACATAGGTTTCGCTAGGATCCTTCCTGATCTCGTTTGCCACAATGTCTCCTGTCGTTTATTAAACACTATCCTTTCTTTCTGGCTAGTCTTAATCAACTGCTGGGTCTCCTCAATCAAATGAGATGGATGTTGAGGTTCTGAATTATTAAGATCCAGGTCACTAAAGTTGGATATTGTATCGTGTACTTGGTTTTCTCGATCCGGATGAATATGGTGCGACCCGTCGCTAATCCTGAACTCTTCCTGGATATCCCGAGGCGTCGCGGATATCTCTCTGTCACCCAGACCGATCACAATCTTGCTACTGGTATTCGTGACCTTCGGAATAGTCCCAACAGCCTTAGATGATCCTTCGGCAATTCGGGGAGACGCTTCTGATTGCTTTCTTCAATTATCGATACGGATAATCAATCCCTGTTGAAGTCCGATAATAGAAGATATCCACCAAACACTTTGCGCTAGGAAGATAAACTGATTATTTCTTGCGTAAGAAATGATCTTCCCAAGAGCATAAACAATGACGTTGTTATCGTTCTCGAAGGTGATAGTCATTCGTCGAATGAAGATCGTTAAAGGTGCGGGGCTGCCGCTACACAAAGGTAATAGATTCTAGGTACAGATATAATAGATATAGGTATCATAAAACGCAATAATAAATAAGGATATTTCTCCGCTGGTAGGAATTAAACTTCTTTCGTTGCTTGAGCTTCTTCTCTTCATTGCCAAAACAATGTGCTCTCTTTATAGTCTCCTGAAACCCTCTTCAGACTATGATTTATAATCCTTCAATGATAGCCACGTATCTATGTGCATCACATTCCAAGAATGCGCCTAGTAGAGGTGACCACGTATCCCTGTGGTTAACGTGTTCATGCATGATATCATACCGGACAATAAATCAGACCATAACTTTAACTTAGACATCTCGCAAACGTATCTTCCCTTATTTGGTAGTTGGAACATCTGTCATAATAGACAACACGCCATTTGCGTTATTAAACCATCCAGATTAAATAACTCATAGACTCATGAGGTTGGAATATCCCCTGCTATGCCAACGTGGAACTTATGCGCATAATCTCAACAGATTAACATTGCAGAACCAACTCGAACGCATCAGCAAAAAACATTTCTGTCCGAGCGGAATGGCTCTGTCAGAGTGGACGCGCTCTGTCAGAGCCGTCAGAGACACCCCGGTGGCGGATTACTCCGTGCCTGGCGTCAATACCACCCATCGCGTAGCATATCGCCCTCCGATCGCCGTTTTGCCGTTTCTTCTCGCTCTGTCGGTCTATACGAAATACACACTCTATCTTTCCCATCTTTTGATCCCACTCGCTCTTTCTACGATTTCGTGGATCTACGCAATTGCGTGGATCCTCGCGGCCGGGTAGCAATATATCTTCTCACCCTCATCCTACGCTCCTCGAGCCAGGTTGACTCTTGATCATGGCATGGAGAGATAGAGAGGGATGACTTAACTTCATGTTCTTAGGTGATGGTAGAGGAGATGGGACAAATCCTCATGAGAAACTGGGACTTAAGAGAATTTTGTGTGCGAGTCAATTGACCATCCCCGATACGGCAGGTACGAGTCCCGATCCGGCGTGTAATAACACCAATACGAGGTCTTCCCAACCCAATCAGGCAAGTTGTACCCCTGATTTCTTATATCCGCTCGTATCCTCCACGTCGTTCTCATCTTCATCCCCCATCTCTCTCTTTCCCATCCACATCTCAACCATCATCGCAAAACACAAAGTTAAGTCATCCCTCTCTATCTCTCCATGGCATGATCATGAGTTGACACCAAGTACAGCATACACCGAGTACAGCATACACTGAGTACAGCACTCAAGGATTGTTTGTCTTCGCTTCATTCTCATGATTACGAGTTGACCCCTGAATGTAGCTTCAGCCTCCGGCGTGCCTCCATATACGATCGACCGCCATCAGCCAGCTCTCCATGAGATCTCAAAGGTAAAGTCACCTTGTCACATTCCCACGGTTGCGAGTTAACTAACTGATGAAATACAGTCTGAGCACCTGGTGCGCCATCCATCGACTGCCTCCAAGTACTCGTCCAATATCGCTCGATCACGGCCTTCAAGTGTATATCCAACCTCGCTCGATTACGGCCTCCATGTTTGCACAATCACGGCCTCCAAGTGCATCTCCAAACTCGCTCGATTATGGCCTCCAATTGCATCTCTCAACTCGCTCGATCATGGCCTCCAAGTTCATCGTTAATGAGCGATGGCGGGTGTAGGAGATACAGGGGTAACGGAGGTGGACTGAACGACGGGGAGTGCATATTAGCTATATAGATACATAGATACATAGATGAGAATACAAACTGAATGCATAAGTTTTGAAAATCGTTGAACGATAAGTAGTAGATATGATTTAACATTGCCAGGCGTTGTGTAAACGGCTTCAGCATAACTGCAGCCCCTGTGAAGAGTGTAACACACGTGTCCTTCTGATGGTGCGTAAACGTCACCACAAAGTAAAGGAGTACGTATGCAACGCGACCTGTCGCCTGGGCGATGGGCACCGTGTAATTCAACATCAGAGGGTACGAGGTTCCGTCAGAGCCGTCAGAGCAATCCGGAACACCCAGGTGTTTCTGACGGAAATTAGAGTTGTTGCTGATGCAAATCAATAAATGATGTCCGCTTTTGGCTTAACTTGCCAACTCCATATTCCCTCTGTCCAATATGCTTAAGTGTTCAAAAACCGGGACGTGCCCTGATTAACAGAGAGCCCTCATAGTCGCATGACCGCCTTCCGCATAGTATCCGTAAATGAATCAGGCTGAAAACAACACGCTCGGCAGGACTCATTCCTTTCGATCTGGCAATGTTGTTGCATCATCAAATCAGCTGCTGCTGCACTTTGCTTTCAATGAATCCGCTAAGCCTCTTGCTTATTCAATCGAGACGTGACTAGTATGAACCCCCGCTAAAGGGCATACCTCTGACCTGACTATGTCATTATCACTATTAGGAGAGAACCCCCAACACCAAACCTGGTTACCGGCAAAGGGATAGTATTCTTTACATACATCAGCTATACTACACCCTGAGTTGTGCTTACATCTGTACTATATAATATAGTGATTATTATACATTTACACTTGGAATGTAGACTGTATAAAGCTGTATCATATATTTTACAATCTCTAATCCAATTTGGAATGCTTGTGTTCTATGTTGCAGAGTGGTTACAGCAAGTCCTCTACATTATTATCACCATGGCAAAAGCTGACTGGAGATTGAAGCAGGCAGAGTTGATTTGATTACATGAAAACCTATTTATCATAGTACAATTGGTAGCAGCTTTGCCGCCTCCAGGATTTGAAAGATTGAGCATAGTGAACTTTTTATGATATCTGGCAGATCAACTAGACTTCTACTGTGTATCCACCACTGTGTATTTTGATATGGTGTTACCATGTATCTGTCACTGTATATCTGCGACTGTGTATTTGCTGCAGTGTGTTCTCCACTGTGTATCTGCCACCCTAACTACCGTGTTGTACATCCACTGCTGAATCTGCTGTTGTTCATCTACCTCTGTGTATCTGCTGCTGTGTATCTATCACAGTGTATCACCCACTGTGTATATTGTACTGCGTGTTACAAATGTAAAGCAGATGTAGTCTATTCTACAATCTAAGGAGAAGCTTGGTCTTTATATACATGAGAGCCTGGAACACCATGGAGGTGCATGGAAGCACATGATTGCAAATACCAGTGGCGGTGGTGAGTGAAGACTCGTGGATGAGTGTACGACTCTGTGTCTGTAGCCTGTGAGTCAATAGATGATCTCAGCACCTGTGACTTCCTTACAAATTGTATAGTAATACTGCATATCTTGAACTACTTCTGTATATCTGCCACTGTGAGTGTGTATTCTGACCTGGTACTGTAAATCTGGCTGTATATCTATCACTGTATATATATCTGCCATGGTGTATCTGCCACTGTCCCCACTGTGCTGTATATCTGCTGCTGTATCTGCCGCTGCATATCCACTACTGTTTATCTCATGCTGCTGTCCACTGCTGTTTATCTAACCCTGGTATCCGCTGCTGTGTATATGCCACGATTTATATGCCACTATGTATCTGCTGCTGTGTATCCACCAGTGTGGATCTGATGCTGTTTATCTGCCTCTGTATCTACTGTGTTGTATATCTGCCACTGTATCTACTACTGTTTATCAACCACTGTATCTGCTGTGTTGTATATCCACTACTGAATCTGCTGCTGTATATCCACCACTGTATATTTACCTCTGTATATCCACCATTTTGTATCTACCACAGTGTATCTGTTGCTGTGGATCTGCCACTGTATTTGCTGTACTGTATATCTGCCAGTGTTTTTGCGATTGTATATCTACCACTGTGTATCTACCGTAGTGTATCTGCCCCTGTGGATTTCTATCTTGATCCGGTACTGTATATCTCACACTGGACCTGCCACTGTGTATCTGCCGCTATACATATATCTGCTACTGTATATCCTCCACTGTATAACTGCCACTGTGTCTGCTGTATTGTTGAGAGTGAGTGAGTACAAAGAGAGATTGAATTATCTATCGTACAAAAGTGATAGTCTCCCAAACTATCCAATAGTTGAATCCATGCTATTATGTTCCTATGAAATTTAGGATTTGCTGGAGATGGTCAAGTGGCACTGGTAGTGGCGAATGGCAGGTAGTGAGTGAAAATTCGTGAATGAGTCTACACAAATGACTCAGTGCATTAGCAAGCACTCTCCAATCCTTTCTAGCAGCTTTGATGGTGTTCTAAATACTTATAGGTCTTCCTGATAAATCCTGAGTCAACATGTGGATATCCACCGCTGTACCCACCACTGTATCTGCCACTGCCACATGCGCCACATGGCGAGTTCACCCGACCAATGAGAATGCTTCGAGCAGACAAACCAAGTGTATAACTATTAGATTGTATGGCTGAATACACGACTTATGCTGCGGGGGTGGAGTATTATTGGTATTATGTAATAGAGATCTAGAAACAAGAAAGCTAAAGTACAGTACAGTTGTGATTATTCCCCCACAGTGCGATTATCATGTATCTCACCCCTTATCAAACATTATTATTACGCCGTAGTATCCACCCTCCCCCGATCATACATTTCACGTATTCACCAAACTCCCCCTCCCCATGCCCACCATCTTCACCCCGCCACCCAAAACCAACGCCCTCTCAGGGGTCTCTCCCATTCTCTCCATCCGTCCCCCGGACTTCACTTTCCACCCCACCCCGTTAACCCTAACCTCAACCAAATGCATCCCCGCCACATCCCCCTCTTGGACTAATTGTTCTGCCCTCCGTCCCTTCTCCTTCCCCTCTAAACCAGCAATCCAAACTCCCACCTTTTTTATCCACCTCAACATCGCAAAAGCTCTCACAAAATCACCCCACTGAGCGCTAGTGACAGGGAGTTCGAGTTCGGCTAGCGAACACCCGCTCAAGAGGAACTCGTGGAGTACAGGCGTGGGTAGTATGCAGGATGGAGAGAGTATGAGACGGTGGAGTCGGAGTGTGTTTTTGAGTAAAGATGTGATATCGACGGGGACAGAGGGGATAAAAGAGATATCCTTCTTCCCTCCATGTTCCACGGCCTCGACTGCCAAGTATAAGAAATTTGCGCAGTCGGTTGAAAAAGTGGTAATGTTAGCCGTGGTGAACTCGGGATCACCCGCGCAATTCAAGAGCGTCAGAGTGTGCACAGTTGACGGAAGAGAGGAGATTGTGAAGCCGCGGAGTGTTAGTGTATCAAGGGCTAGAGGTGGGAGAACTAGTTCCTGCTGTATCTCCGCCGAAGTTTCGAGTGCCAGATTTCGTAAGCTCCCCGCCACCGCAGCGACAAGCGTATGCACCTGCCCTCCCACTTCACTAAATCCATATAGTCTCAGATCCTTGAGCGGCAGTACTCCCCAGCGAGAGATCGCCGGATTGTACTTCCCCTGCTGCTGCGGAACAGTATCAGCCGTGTCCCGGTGTCTTGAAAAGTTTAACGGCGGCTGGGAGAGATTTAGGTGCAGCTTAGTAAGGTGCGGAAGAGTTGCCAGCTTTGAGGTGGTGAGGAAGGTGTTGATTGGAATTGGCGAGTCGCAGTGAAAGCTTTCGAGCTTGCGAGCAAGACGTACAAGTCCTTGTAGGACCAAGTTGAGCTCGCGGACGCCACCGTCGGATTGTCGGGTGGTTGTTTCGTAGCTACGGCTTGATTTCGAGGGGTCGATCAATGTTACCGCGTTTTGGATCCAGCCGGCCGGGATCACGATTCGCCGGGTGTAGAGTGTGAATTTGGCGTTGTTGTTGTGATTTTTGATGAGCGTCGTGATGCGGCGGGTCAGGTGTGAGTATGAGACAGCATGTGGATACAGTGGAGAGAATATCAGGGTGTGATAGAGGTGCGACTCCGCGATAGATTGCGCGTATTGGCAGACGCGAGAAAAGTTACAGGTGTCGGAGTTGCAAGTCTACGGCGATAATTAATTGGGTGAGGGCGGTTGAGAATGACAGGATACGCACATATTGAAGGATCATCACCCAAATCCCGTTGTGTTGCATCTCGCGCCAATAGAGAGGGGGAATACCGCGCTCGGGAAGCTTGGCAGCTCTGATGGAGCGGACACTTGGTGGGCTTATAGAGGCGACGGAGGGCGAAGAGTCGACGTTAATTCCTAGCAGATGTGCCCGTCGAAGCATGTCTGGATCCAGAACTGGCGTCCAAGTGCTGGATTCGATGGACGAGGAGATTGTATTGGGAGTTGCAATGGTGATATTGACTGGTGGATTTGCGTCTCCGCCAATCTTAGACCTTGAATACGGAACAGCTTCTCCCGCGAGGACCCTTGATCTTGGATACTGAAGACCGGCGGCGGTGACCTTCGATCCCCCGCCAATGCGCTGAACATCATCCATGTTCCCTCCCCCAACTCCCATTTGCAAAAAGATTTGTCCTCCCTCTTGTAACCCCACATGCCTGATCCTACCTCTCACCCGCGAACTCTCAGCCGGTGCACGTACAAACAACTTCTTGACGCCGAACGAATAATCTTCTTTATCCACTATATTTTCCTTCGCCGCAGCTAATAGCATCCCGCCTTGCACAGGCACCATCTCGCGCAGCACTCCGAGCGGCGGCGCCGGGGGTGGTCTCGGTGGGGGAGCACCAGCAACATGTTTCTTCTTCTCAGACGAAACTGATCTGCTCCTTACCGGCCTCGGTAGTGGAGTTCCAGCATACATCTCAGGGGTAACTGATCTGCTTCTTACCGGCCTCGTTGGCGGAACACTAGCAAACTGCATCATCTTCTCCGGTGAGATTGATCTTTCCCTTACTGGCCTCGGTAGTGGAGCCCTAGTAGTATGCTTCTCCTTCTCAGGCGTAACCGATCTGCTCCTTCCCAGCCTCGGCGGTGGTGCAGCTCCAGCTGCTCGTGGCACATACTTCTTGGTCGGCGAGTCTTGATATCCTTTCGTCGGCGAAGAAATCTGAGGGGAACTGGAAGGGGTGTTGGGCCATAGCGGACTCCCCGAAAACTCCAATTCCGGCAGTTCTGCTCCAGATCCGTAAAAAAACTTGCGCGCGCCGCTGTGGAAGCTAGGCGACGGCGCCAATACTACGCGCTGGCCGGGGTGTGGGTCAAAGGAAGAGATGGAGGTGACGGAAGTGCTTGATTGAAGATATGGGAAGGACGGGCTTGGTTGAAGATTCCGTTTAACCGGAGAGGAGCCTGAAGCGAGATGCGGTACTCTACCACAGTCAAAGTCTTCAGGAAACGTTACGCGCTGGCCGGGGTGCGGGTCGAACGTGGTAGTTTGGAAGGACGGACTTGGTTGAAGGGATGCGAAGGACTGGCTTGGTTGTAGAGATTGGAAAGACGGGCTTGTATATAGGACGAAAGAAGTGTCCGGCTGATGTCGGGCAAGATGCAACGGGCCTGAGATTTTTGGTGGTGGAGGCTTCGGTTTGCGCGAGAACATAGCGAGCGAGAAGGAATTTCTCCGGCGGCGGAAGGATCGTTTGTGCGGGGAAGGGGGCATTAGTAAATTGGTAATGTGGAAAGAGGAGAAGCGAAAGTTGCGTGGTGTGATAGATGCTTACAGTTGTAGGAAATGGGGTTTTTGATCTGTCTAAAAGTGCTATCAATTCTGAGAGCTGTTAGAATAGTAGGTATGAAGGGAGTATCTGAAAAGATGACTTGAGAACGTCTGTACAATCTATGTAGCACTTTAATATGATAGAGACCCTCTCCCTTTCTTGCAAGGGAACAGGTGCCAAGATAATCTCAGTTATGAGTGATAATACATGATACCCAGGTGCGGGTCATGCAAATATATGAGGTTTGAGGCACGAAGCATAACCATCATTTGCAGTCTACAGAAACACGGAGGAAACTGCCGTAGAGACAAACGTCATACGTAAATCAGTTTCTGCTAACATTTAAACTGCTGTCCTCCCTTGTATTGGAACTGTTTTTGAGTGGATCTTTCCCTGACCGCCGATAGCGGTGTGTTCACGTAGCAGTACCACCTCGTGTGCAATACTGCCTACGAAAACCATTTTGATGGCTTCGAAGTGACCCAAGCTGTATCGGTGTAAATCCGAGCTAAATGGCGACTATTGTTGGTTTGAGGAGTGTTCTTGTATTAGAACAGAATGTATATGGCAGAACTGTCGAAACTAATGATTATAACTTGTGCACTCGTTTTCTACTCAATAACTATTGATACCTATATACAATGAAAGGTTAAACTCACCGTATGATAAGATCGTTACCACAGCACACGATTGCCCTAACTACTTCAACCGAGTCGAAGAGTAGCCGGATATGAAGAATCACCCCCGTAGGATGCATTATCTGTCGACTTTAGCTTCCGAAATTATGAGAAACTGGCGGAATAGCAATTAAAAGCTTCGGATGCGGCATGTGGCGTACCTCGGCTTTTCAAAGACCTTTAGAAGCTGTCGACAATCGCATGAGTTCTATCTGGTTGATGTCGTCCATGCCTTAGCTCAGCTCCCCAAGGATATTTTGGCTGTACTAAGTTTCTGATGTGTTATGTGCGTGATTGGGATTGAACATTAGCTAAAATTCAGCATTGCGTCGGAGAGTTGGGGAGGGATATGAGCGATCATTGATGATCAACGGGAGATGTCCTTGCACTATCGTTCGGATTACTAGCAGATTCGTTTGTATGCTCGGTGGTAGTGGTGGTGTATTGGGGTGCTGTATTGTGTATTATGGTGGTTTAATGATGAAGTTTCAGAGGTTGAACAGTACAAGTACATACACGGTTGTGGTAAAGTTAAAGTTCAACCCCAACCCATAGCGCCGCCAGGATCCACAAAGCTCCGACCAGCTGTCGAACACTTCTACTACCCCGCCAACACCAACGCCAACGCCAACGCCAACGCCAACAACATCACCACCACCATCACCACCACCACCATCATCATCCACTGCTCTCGCATCTATATTCTCGCATCGGCTCGCTCGTCATCGTGATCATGGTACGCAACTCAACGAGGTCGCACGACCGCCTAGTCCCACGCAGCCTCCCCGCACCTGCCACCTCCAGTCCATCCTCCGCATCTGATGACGACAACCCTGTCATATCGGTCCTTCCTTTCTCGCCTCCCGTTCGCACCGTTCCCGCCGATAAGTTCTACAACAAGGCTAGCTCCTCGCGTTCGAAGCTAAAGACTTACGGCAAACACACGGTAAACCCTAGGCATCTCTACCGCTTATCCAAAGACGACCACGAATCCCCTTCGGTGCGTCGCGTCCAACCCCATCGTCCTAAGCGCGACGAACCAAAACTCCTTGGCCTGAAACCCACCGACTTTGGAATATCTACTAGTGCGATCAAATTCCACGATCCACCTTGGTATACGGAGGAGTCGGATTCACCCGACGATACGCTGTCGCCGGCAAAGCATGAGCCGAGAAAAGAGAAGCAGACGCAGTTAAGATGGGATACTCCGACACCAAAGAAGGAGTGTAGAACACTCTGCGAACCGGTTGAGTGTCCGTTCTGTTGGGCTCCATATGTGAGGGTTGAGAAATTGTGGGAGACAGATGCGTTTGTTGAGTATGTCTGGATTTTGAGGGGTTATCGATGTGTGCGGGGCTAACAAAGGAAATAGGCATATGCGATTTGTTCATAAAAATATCGTTACGGAAGGGAACCAGAAGTATCAGGAAGCTTGGGATGCAATCGCGCTTCTGGAGTATGACCGCGAGTTCCATGAGCAGTTGATTGGTATTGAAATGATGGAAGCCAGGGAAAGGGCGAAGAAAGTGTGGGCTGAGACTACTATGAAGAGGCCTGCGGCGAACGCTACGATGCTTTCTGCGGAAGACATGGTCCAGTTTGGGGATGCCGCCGTGGACTTTGCGGCGATGATAGCTGACGTAGATAATATGCAGATGGAAAATGAAGATATCGTAATGTTGGAAAGCAATAGCGATGACGAGGTTTGGGATATCTGGGCTGTGAATAAGAACTTGGGGGGACATGACACTACCGAGATTTCAGAAAAGAAGGAGGAGAACGAGGACAATAGCATGCTTAAGCTTGATACCTGCGAGAATGTGCTCAAACGCGTTATTGATGATGCAGAGAAGTTCCCGGGCAAGAGGCTTTGTGAGGGATTGGATATCGACGCGGCTTGATTGCGATCCTATGGCATCTTGGATCTCATTAACTTCAGGAATAGAAATCACTAGGGTGGCATTTTCGTTTTACCGTTAAGAAATCAATACACTTGTGGTCTCTTTTGTGGTCTTACAACTGGACCCTTTTATGTTAAGGTCTATTCGTTAGTTACATGGAAATAATGGCAACGATGGACTTTTATGCCCAATAAACTACAGCGCAATAGTTTCTATAGACTACCACTGTGACATTCGCGATTTCACAATAATTTGATCCATCTGTGTCATGCAACAATCAATACGATTCTAATTCGCCATCCACCATGTCCAGCGGTAGCAGAGTAGGTCCTGACTATGAAGGGAGGGGATCAGATTTAGGAAACAGATACGCCGGCTACGATCATCAGTTACTTGAACTTCCGATACCGCATCTGACATATCGCACCTCGTTTCACAAAATTCAAAACTCATTTTCCTCTAGTTTCCTGAGCTGAAAAGTCTTCTCGGATGGCATGGCTAATACTTGGTTTTAACTAGAGTATTGCTTTACATAATTTTAACCTATCACACGTGCTGAGAAGCAGGTGCGATAAAAGTTACTTCTGTCTGGGGCCGTGATGATTTGACTTTGAAAATAATGGACAGCAAGTCGGTGCTATTGCATACATGAATCACTACCCTTTATAAAGCTTATAGGCTGATTAAGATCATGATATCATCGGGCTGACGGTTAGTCGGCGCTCAGCTAGAGATGCCAGCTGAGTGTGCATGCATGCGTACAAGGCATACTCTGAATGCCGTATATAAGTGTGTACAAGCTCCCGCGTAGATAGACTCTATTAAGAAACTAAGCTTCTCGATCATCACTATTGTAACAGGCGCACCTGCAGGCATGCGAGTGACTGCTTCATGATGCGGGTGCTGACCAAGTGATAATGTCCAGCATGGCTAAAAGCCACCTCAATCGTGTTAGACTACGTTATACCAATTGATGAAGAATAGGAGAGCTCACCTGAACGAATTTACTGCAAATTCGCTAACATTGGCACTGTCAACCAGTCACCTTGAGCAGGCCCTAGCCTTGGGATATCTTGCCCGAGGCAAGACAATGATGTCGGGTCTTATAGGGCCGGCGGGCGGATGGACAGTTTCCACTCCTGATGAGAGGGGGTTGCATTCCATGAACTACCTCAGCTTAGTACTGTAACGATGATTGGGAAGATCAAGGGTTTCCGTGCAACCGGCAAGCACAAGGATTCCGACGAAGTTACTGTTCGAAAGATAATCCGGGGGTCGTCTTTCGGTTGTTCTTGCAGGGGGTGATGGTATTAGGTTCTTTGTCTATTGTTTCCTTTTTGTTTTAATTATACTGCATTTATCTAGAGATCTAGAGAATGGCAGTGCCTGCTTGCCCTCAGGCTCTTTGTCTTCCTATGCGGTAGAATCAGTTCAAGATAAAGAACCCGGATAGAACCAACCACCTTAGAATGCACCAAGAAGGGTGTGCTTCCCATCTAATCCCACCCCTCACCAACCTGAATTTATCTACACTTCGTTTAGTCTTATTTTCTGCGCCATCAAAGTTCTCCATCTACTTTGTTTTTGCTGAACAAATGTTGTTTATTAGCCTTTTCTTTAACATCGCCATCAGACCCCCGGCTGCATTATCCATTTGATTTATTTCCGTTCGAAAACGGAGATTTCTATTCGGGTGCAAGTTCTCGGCCTCTGCACCCGACGGCCGATATAGCTTGGAAAAAGTTGATTAGAACCAGAGCCGAGTTACATAGAAGACTCGGTGAACCCAAGGTTCCGCGTCGTATTGCATTACTGTCAGTGAGCGTGAAGTTTTTGGGGGTGTAGTTATTTTGTTACACCATCGTCTGTACTGAAACGGCATTACCGGCAGTGGGTGGGGTTAAGCGTAGTAGGAGGAGTTATCGTTTATGCAGTACTTGATGGAGTAGCTCGAGACTGCCAGTATTTTTTTAAGAAGACGTTATGTCTAATTGGAATTGGGGGAGAAATGGAATAAAGGAGGTGTAGACTGGAATAAAAGTACATGAACAAGGATAAATTATCAATCTAATAAAACGCCATCCATCACGAGTGCTAAATCATTACAACCACCTGCTTGCGATAACTGGACTATTTAATTCTCATTCACAAAAGTAACACTAACCTGCACATTGTTATAAATACAACAGTGAATTTTGACGCAAGAGTTGGGAATTGTCCAACTCTAACCGCTCTCAATATATACTACTCAAGCCGTACGCAATGACTATAAAAACGTGGCAGCCAAACAAAAGTAATAGTAAATGCGGAACACAAACAAACACAAACCTATCAACTTGAGGCTTGCTACGTTTCATACGCAGAACATCATATTTAAGAAACTCGTAACCTCCACGACATCATCCATACTCTCAACATCAGGCACATCCAGATTACTATCTCCCATAATAAAAGCAGCAATACCTTCGACCACTTGGCTCTTCTTCATCTTTGCTTTCAACCGCCACAATCGGCGGGGGTTGACCGGTCGTCACAGAACTATTAAGCCATTGTCGGATTTCCTCCCGTAGACCCTGTTTCACAGGAGGATTCAATTCGGACTCAGCCTGGGCCTCTTGCTCGGCCTCGGTTAGGGGGATTTCCGGATCCGAGACCGCAGGTTTCTTTGCTCTAGGCTTAACACGACGATCCAGCCATCCTCGAATGTCTCCCCGTAATGTAGATTTGGTGGTGGGGCGTTCAGCTCTCGAAACCTCTAAATTTTCAGTCACTTTTCGAGGGTTTTGCGTAGCTTGCGCGGACTGCGATGCGGGGTTGGCAGGTGCTTCAGTGATCTCATCTCTTGGAGTCGGCATTCTCGGGAAATAAGGGTTCATACTTCCTGGTGCGGGATGTGGGGGGAGGGTTATAGGACCTGGGTGGGGACAAGGAGTAGCACGGGGAGTAGTGTGAGGGGTAGAGCGAGGAGTGTTTTGATCCTGTGGGAGAATCTGAGGCTTTGGAGGAGGGGTCGTTGCAGATGATGCATTATGCGGCCGGGGGGTAGTATCTCCATCTCCGGTGGTAAGTTGGTTTTCAGCGGCGGCTGGAACTGCATGGCAAGAACTATGGTCAACCAGCATTCAAAGTATTCGGAGTAATCGAAGCCTTAGTCCCAGAGACACTTACCAGCAGCAGAGGCACCCGGATGATAATTAGGATCCCGTGAATTAGAAACATCAGTGGGCTGCGTCTGAGTCAAAGAAGACTGCTGAGTCGGAGACGACATAACTGCGAAGGATTGGGATATGATGCACTGGCCAGACGGAGGGTTTTCAAAGGAAGGGAGATTATTAGAACCACTTTTCTGCCCAGTAAACATTAATATTCTGATGGTAGTTTATACACTTGGCTGTGAGAGACGTACATAGCTCGGGTTGAAATTCCAGCAATATCGAAATCAGCAAGGGGTGATTGAGGAAACAAAAGGAAAGCGAGTGTGTGTTGATGTGTACTGTATTAGCGAAATCAACAAAACAGCAGATTTTGAGGAGGAGCCAAGACGTTCTGGCAACTTTGCATGAGTAACGGTTGTGTATCTCACCACTTAACAATAGTTCATCAATGCCATCAATGGGCTTAAAAGGTAGCCAAATGAGAATCTCATTCAACTCTACTTTCACCTAGCGTAAAGAAAGGGGTTACACAGCAATTAAATTCTGCGTGCGATATCAATTTTCTTTAGTGGAAATAAGAACAAAAAACCACCGCCATCCGGTCTTCCACCACTTCAGGGCACTGTAACAGCTACAAGAGTAATGCCAGCGGTTATACAGAAACCATAGGTCATCACAGCCATAAGTCCTAAATGCAACTGTTTAGCATCCACCATTAATGAACATCAATCTATGCTTAGCTCCTCTGGTCAAAACCGAACTCAAACATGGATCACCCAACATTCTCCAAGAATATTCTGTAACTATCCACCTCCTCGTCAGACTACAACCCTCGCAGTCTTTCTTTTCTGTTGCTCCTGCAACGTTTCCCTCGAAATCCCCCCTATAATTGCTGTTGTTGGCCTCGTCCGCATGGTTCCCTCGTCCGCTGTGAGCCGGCGTCTTCTCCTCATTGGATTCCAATTAAAGATATAGTATTATCCATACCACCATCCCGAAACTTCTATTCTGGCATCCCACGAAGATGATTTCCGCTTAAAGTTTGCATCAGGCATCCCAATAGTCCGTCCCGTCCGTCCAAAACCTTGCCCGAGACCGGACTAAACTTTTCCGGGCTCAAGATTTCAGGACTGGACGGACCAGGGCGCTCCATAACAAGACTACAGGACTGCGGGACCCTACAGTCCATTGATTGGCCCCCACTCAGAAATTGATATCCGATTTAATGAAGCT
>Ga0307515_10002327_pt1 | contig 41503 bp, 44 predicted proteins | sample 17_EM_MG_FD_194513 | JGI IMG/M metagenome (GOLD analysis project Ga0307515, IMG submission 194513) | Populus trichocarpa ectomycorrhiza microbial communities from riparian zone in the Pacific Northwest, United States - 17_EM | ecosystem: Host-associated > Plants > Roots > Unclassified | place... | reverse complement strand
GTATATGCCCTGCAACGCATCATATCACACGCCAGACAAAGTCAGCAAATATTTGTAGCACAGTGTGTTTGGTGGCTAGCTTCGATTTGTGGGCTTGAGCAAAGGTTGATTGTTCATATCGATAAATTGCACGACGGAAGGAATATAGTTCCTCAGCAACCTATTCCTCGATTAGTTTCGGATCCTTCCGAGAGACTTGCGAAGGATCAACGGCACGACCAAGTGTTACGTGCTACCGAGCAGTACCTAAAGGAATCCAAACGGTTAAGAAGCATAGCGGCTTTAAAGTCCTCCGGGAATACAGCATCAGGACGAATAAACCCAACACGGGTATCCAAGAGGAGATTGAGGAAAGCAAGGAAAGTTCCTAAAGTTACTACTGTTAGAGAACCAAAGTACTACAGTAAAACGGAAGGACTTGAGATCAGCGAATTGGAAAGACGGAAAACAGCAGGCGAGTGTTTACGTTGTTCCTGGCCCTCGGACAGAAATGGTAGCCATACAGTGGCAGATTGCAGGAGACCAATTAAGCTGGATAATGGAACAGCAGAATATCCTAAGGCAAAAGATAAAGCTTGTAGCAGAATATCTGTATCTGCGGTAGTAGGAAATCTTGAGGACAGTACCGATTCTGAGAATAGTGGTACTACAGACGACGCCAGTTCCTCAGGGTTATAAGGAAGTATCATATGGTAGTGGACCTTAGTGGCTGTACAGTATCAGCGGATACTTGGTTAAGTTACATAGGGAATACACCCCCGTAACAACTGCCAACACATTAGTTTAGCATGGCAGTGACCAATTGGATATTCAATTACCTTACTTACAAGACCAAAAATCATTGACGCTCTGTTGCCACTCATTTTAATGTAATGTCTAGTCAAAATCTGCTGCCATTGATAATTGTACCACTGATTATTTAAACTTATTGGATGCTTTTTGGGCTGATTATGACTGGATTCTGTGGCCTTAGTAATATTCAGGCATGGGTCGCTCTCATTGCATTGAAAGGTATGTATCATGTTGAATAACACATTTCGCCTGCTATGCTTGTGTTTATCAACTACCATTTAGACATAACTGGTCAATATTCTCCCATCATAATTCTCTAAGTGAAATTCTCGCTCAAGCAACATAAAGAACTTGCTGAAAAGATATTGTCCCATTCTGTCCTACTTTTTTCTGTTTCCCCTGATCCTCCTTGTTTCGGTAGCATTGACCTTCCCCAACCCCTTTTTGGTGTTATTCTTTGACCACCCTGTTGGCCGAATCAATCCGGGCACATTTGGAGCGGCACACACATCCCACTGCTCAGAGCATTCCGGATATTCGATGCAATTGTCTTGCTCTGCATCTGATGGATTGTCTGCCTCACAGTCGTCTTGGCTATCATTTGGATAATCCAAGTCACCGTTCCAGTCGAGTCAATTTTCAATTTCGGAGACGGTTTCCGGTGCACTGTCCTCATCACATTCGACTGGATGATGCTCGATTCTCCTTACTAGGTGAACATTCAATACTTGAGTCCATCCTCCAGCGAGTTCCATTGCAGAAAAAGCATGTGGCAATGGTGATCTTTCCGACAATGTAAATGCCGCCGCACCATCATGGTGAAAGAGTGACCAGGATCCTACGACGCTTTCTTCCGTATCTGAAATGTATCCAACTGCTGTCATCTGTTTGTTTTGAGAGGGTGATTCCTTCTGTGCAGTCAGTAGGTGTTGGCTGCCCTGCCAAATCTCCAAAAGGTCGTGGACCTTGGCCATTCTGTGCAATTTCCTTTCCTCTGCCTCTCTCTTCAATTCTGAGTGGTTATCGCTTTCCGACCTATCCAATACAGGGTAATTACCAGCCAATGTCCCATTATTAGCTCGGGCATACTGTCTTACTATAACAATTTGCTCAAGGGTTTCGGCTGTAGTTTTCGATGGCCTCCAGCCGACAACATCCCGTCAAAGGGAAAAACTGGCCTCCAGTCTGCCACAATGCAGGATGATTCAGATTGTGTCGCGTGCCACATTGGAGAGATCGGCGTACATTGAATGTGTTTCCGCTTGCTGTCACCACCAATCCGCGATATCCAGGATCCAAAATGTACTGCTAATTTCCATTGGGTCGGAGTGGTAATCATCTAGATTCTGATTAACTTGCCCTCAGTTCATTGGTGATTAAGGGGGCGAATTCAAACAGAGCCTGGTGGCGGTCATTATGTGTGCTGAGCCATTGCTCAGTGCAGGTGTTGGTTCGGCCAAATATTCAGGCGTTAAGTATGATTCATCACCCATGGACCAATCATATGGATCAAAAGATGATTGACCAGATTGAGAAGGCATTGCAGAATGGATGAAGTCGTTGCTCTGTAGTTTTTCAGGTTTAGTGACCAACAATCGTCTGTGTTTGGTGCAGTATTCCTTCTCCGCATACTTTAAAAATGCCTCTTGGTATTGGGGAGTATAAGAAGTCTCGTCCTCAGGATTGATATCCATTCCTCTGTCCCATTTCTGAAACAATCGCAACTTGCGAAAAGGAACAAGGATATGTGCTGAAATAAGAAGCATACCTATGGTTGGAGTGACTTCAGCCTAGTATTTGGACAGCTTTTGTCGCGCAAACTTCACAGAGAAGTATAAATGTTCCTTCCACTGAGATTTGTCCTTGGCTAAAGCTCACAAAACGCCATCCATATGAACGAACATGTAATTATAGATGGTTATAACCTGATGCAGTGCGACCATATGTGTTTTCGCCATCCACAGAGTCCAGGATTGGAATGGCATTAACACTTCAATGATGTACTTGAGGATTGTCCATTCATCCTCTTTTGCATAGAGTGACCGGTAATCGCTGTATTTTGGATGCTTCCACCACTCAGGGGTGAATTCTCGGAATCGACATGCTCGCTCAAGGAACTCCAATGTCGAATTCCACTGTGTGTTCACATCCATAATAGGCGGGACTGCTATTCGTGCATTGGTATTTTGACAGTCAATAAACTCCTTTCAACAACCAGGTGTCAACGTAATCAACACAGCTAGCATTCACTGCTATATGATGGTCAGTTTCCGAATCTTCAGAGTATCTTGAAATAAATACTTTCTCAATTATCTTGGGCAAACCTGGTTGCATAGCAGACACCTTATTGATTCTAGCATTGCCCTCTTTTGGAAGTCTTTGTCTCTACCCAATATGTGTGCATTCATTCTATCCAAATTGCTGATCGCGCTCAGGTGCTTCCCACGACTTTGTCCGGCCTTTGACACCGAGACTTCTCATGAATGCACCTAAAGCAAGCTGAATGACATGCACCGTGTATGGTATGAGGTGTCTCAATGCAGGCGACTCGATTCCTGGCGCCTGAGGTGTGGATTGTAGTTACCGAGTCATCGAGTAATCTGAGGACACTTTATCGGTTGTAATTCGAAGCAAGCAGCCGTCAGTAAGCTCAAAACAATCTAGAACTTCCTTCAAATGTCTGGCTAGCCTTGCTCCAGTATGTTGACCCTTGACCTATTATCCTGAATTAACTGTTGAAATAGAAAAAGAACAGGCTATTGACCTCATCGAAAGCGAGTTGCACTTCCCGCATTGCCCAATTGCCATCCATATACTATGCAATGACCGACGTCATTGCTAATTTATTTGTTCATGTCCGCCCATCCAAAGCTAAAGTAACTTTATTTCTTGTTGGCAACTGCTTCTTGATTGCATCCACAGTCAGTGAGTATTCCCTCCAACAAATCTTGCTAAGGGTGCTTGCTGACGGTAGCAACAGCGTGCTGCATAATGCGTTATATGACCGCCGCGGCTCAAGGTTTGATATAGCGTTCCATGGTATACAGGTCGAAACAAACCCTAACATCCGGAAGCGATTCCAAGTGCCTTGGTGAAATTCGGTGGTTAAAAAGTTCTCAGCTACTAGTTTGGAGCATTGTGTGTGTTGATACAGTCAATATAGCGTAGAAGTCAATGTCGCCAAGGAATTTCTCTTGCGAACTTACTATTGTAATCCCACAACTTCCTTGCCTCTTCAGTATGACCAGTGCTGCTTCATCGACCGGTGAGCTAGTCAATTCCTCAATCTCCGACAGTGTCAATTCGTTCAACTTCGTGATGTGTGCTTTTGCCTGCAAGTGTTTGCCCATTGAGCTTGTCCCACGTTCTGATGGATGGAGGAGAACTTGATCACAAACGATACATATGATGCCACGGCTGCTAGTCTCCTCCATTCCGCAATGCAAATAGAACTGCCATGACGGCGCATGTCTAGAATTCTTACATGTAATAGAACGCGTGGAGCCCACACGCATAGAAGCCCACCAAGCATCGAATATGATTTTTAGTGTAAGGTCGTTCAAATCACCAATGAAGACACATTCATTTTTGGAAGATATCTTTACCTCCAGCAATAAGGTTTTCAAAGATTGTGAATCTGACATGGCGGTAGGAATTGTATTGCTGGGTAATCGGAATTGAAAGAATGTCAATAGGTACGGTATTGACGAGAAGATTGCAGGTTCTGAAATATTAACTCTAGAGCTACGAGCATCAAAGAAGTAAGCCCTGTGAGACATTGCATGCATAGTTGTGTAGTGGTATACAAGGACGGATTGGAAAGACTGACCGTTAATGATTCAATTTCGGTACAACACAATGCAGTATGTTGCTGTGTAGGTTACTGCGCCGGCACAAAGACAAGTGACACTCTCATGACACTCATTTTTAGGAGGCAGTAGTCATATCGTCGCTAGCATTTTTGCCTCTAAAGGCAGCTATTACTTCTATTACGGATTAAAGCTGATGCACAGCCCTTTATTTATCCCAGATGGAGGGCAAAAAATCTCTGACGCTCCGTTGACGCTCAATTTCATGGGATAGTCGCGATATCATCTCGAGAATTTTTCAGTTGAAAGGCGGCCGATAGATGCAATGTAGGTAGATGTCGTTGCGCAGCCCCAAGATTATTCCGAATGCAAAACCAAAAATCATTGACACTCCGTTGACGCTCATTTTCAGGAGATAGTCGCGATGTCATCCCTATCAGATTTGCCTAGGAAGGCGGCCAATACTCTGTTCATGAGTGAGAGTAATCGCCCAGCATTTGGAATATCCATGATGCAAGACAAGAAGTTGTTGACGCTCCATTGACGCTCATTTCTAGGGTATGGCAACGAGCGTCGCACTTGTCCTTTTAAACAGAAAAACCTCCAATACATCCACTTTGTCAGGATGTGACTATGTAGCCATTTGATTGCAGAATGTGAAAGACTATGAATCAGTGAGGCTCTGTTGATGCTCACATTACACACAGCCTCACTGTCATTGTATGCTCAATCATTGTAGTCCAAGCATATATTGGAATCAGTGATAACCAATGTTGCTTTTGTACGGATTATATTTCGCATCCAGATGTTTTGTCGCCCCTCACTATATGATTCACTACTTCATGCGTGATATGAACGATAAATGACGTAGCCAGATCACATTGCATAGGATTAGGCCAGCAATTCGCAGCATGCAGACCCAGCCACAAATTTTTGATCAATATCCCCTGACTTTCCCACAGTTCCTGATCCTGCTCTTTTGCCTCGATTTCCATGACCTACCATAAGCAATTTTCAAAATCTGTACAATGGGGACCAGGGCTAAGCGGAGCATTGTGCATTCGAATGCATGGATGAATGCAGCATGACCATTGTCATGCGTACAGGTTCATATTGCGCATTGACCACTCCTTCTATGACTCGTATGACATCACTTACTAAAAACTTGTTGGTAGATTTCGTCACAAATTAAATTTTTGCTTTGGCACAAAACAGTAACAGGAAAAACAATAACCGGCTCATTGGTCATGTTGAGCAGTGATTTGGAGTTTCCCACGTTAGAATGGTGCGTACGACCCTTGCAAATGCACAGATGAATTATCATGTCGCACAATTTGGTCACTGAAATCAAGACGAAGCTGACACATAGCAAAATAGAAACGTAAATTGCTTTCCACAGCTCTACATAATCAAAACTTTCATTATGGCTATCTATTCCTCCTCAGATGCAGGAGCTGTCACCATTTGTTCGTACGACTCCGATTTCTATATAGTAATCAGCTCGGGAGGCAATATGCAGTGATGGGCGCTGATTGGTTGAACCGGCGTCGCATAGGTGATCAGTGACGAATCGGACTCCGCGCCTGACGGGCGAGAACATATGCGTTCGGGCAACATTGGTTTCGCTGGGCCTACTCTCGTATGGCTACTACCAGGTCGCGAAGTACATTGCGCCATTCGCGATATTCCGGGGACAAGATCAAGAGTCTCTAATTGCTCTCCAACTGTTGTAGGGGGAGGTGCCGCTGCAACATGATTCGTTTGGGACTGAATGACCAGTGGAACCTTCAATTTGGACTTCCGGTACATCTGATCTCTTTCGCGGAAACAGTTGGCCGAGTCCCCCCATCTGGGTTGTTTCAATTCATCAAGCTTCATCCGCTTCTGTCAAAACCTCTCCATGCGGCGTTGTACCGTTTTGAGGATTGTGCCCATCACGCAGCTGGGTACGTCATCTTCGCTCAGCTTGCCCTGCATTGTATCATCGGCTTCATTTTCATCTTCCGCATCCTCCACATCGTCAGAACTGGCCAGATCACTCACACTGTCTCCGATAGCATTCAGCATCTCATTAAATGTCATTTCAGGCTCCCCGGTTGTCAATTCTGACTTTTCAACATTGCTCATATCTTTTTGCTTCTGCTTAATCGTTCTCTCTGCATCTTCAACTCGCTTTCTGTCCGCCGCAGTCTCTCTCTTCACTTAGTCCTCTATCCATTGCTCTGTCTCTTCATTGCGGAAAAAGTGCGTTTGTTGTTTTTTTTCCGCCACCATCTTCTTTTTGGATCGCAAGCTATGCAATGTTGCAGGGCCTCGGACCCTTTCTGCCCCCAACCATCTCTTCCCTTCAGTCGCTTGATGACGTCATCTTCTGGACTGCTTTGTCGATTGGCCATATTTGCCCGCCCGGAGAGGAGAAAGGTTTCTTTTTGGAGCATCGACCATTGTATTTCATGTTGACTGTTATTGGGAGAGAGGTTGGATGTTGCAAGAGATGGACCATATGGATGCAAGCTGCGTCTGTTATGTCAAGGTTGGTACCCTTGATGAACTGGAACAAAGCAAATTCTGGGTTTTGACCGTCCCTAATTTGGGAATGGTCATGTTAATCGTACAAGATGACTCCATGTGTAGCGTCAGTTTCACGTACGATCCCAGTGATCTCTTGACACAATCATAACCAGACATCCTTCCCATCGAAGAATATCCTGTTTATATGGAACATTAATGAGATATCGACAGTCGTGAACTTCAATGAATCCCTGGAAGCAAACATACAACATCGGACCGACTCTCTCCGAATCGCGGGACTGTTGGAAATCCCTGCAACCTGCCGCTATATGCAGGCGGCTTCATCATGAGTAGAACGTTGCAGTTGGCAGTTGGTCAGAGTATTTTGACTTGAAGCTAACTATTCATTCCTCAGAACTTCCCACTTCTTTTGGTTATCATCTTCCTCTCCATTTCCACACCAGCAAGGCTTGCCCACAGAAACACCTCAGACAGGTGAGAGTGGATCCGAATCGGGTGAAATGACGGGCGGTTCATCCTATGCGTCACTTGCAGGTACACAGCGACCACGCAGGCACCAGTGTGTCCACCGCGAAGCTGCCAATGTAGTCATCAAAAACATGACCCAGAACGCACATTGACAAGTCGTCCATAAAACCGGAAGCAGCACGACCAAGATGCAGCATGCAATTGGATGTGAGTATGTCCATATCATGGTATACGGCTGTCAATTAATTGAATAATGAATAGCCGGTATACGGAGGGAGCTAGGTGTCCAATATCTCGCTGCCCGTAATGGGAAACCCCAATGGTCTACTAAGACCTTTGTCTGCACTGTATGGGACATTGAACATCACGATGTTGTCAGCTCTGGCATTTTTGCAGATACATTTGGTGATAAGCGTACCTGGGAATGAACCAGAGAGGCTTTAGACACCTAAGAGGAGGCTACGGAAGCGTATATGGTCGAGGTAATCGCCGATTCCCACTTTCAGAAGCAGCAACTCATATCTTGTAGTTTTTCCACATGTCAGCTAATATGGCAAGGCAAGGAGGTCGGGACAACAAGAACAGTCAGACATGCACCTCCCCTTGAATATGGCAAAAATGGCGAAAGGAGGGTTGTCGCATGCAGCGATAGATGGAACACACCACCTGATGAAGCGAACTCACACAGAAGTCCTGGAAGAGATGCAGCGATGGGTGGGATTTGCTTGGCACAGAACGGTGAAGGCTGCATCAGAACGACAAGCGGCAATGGTTGATGAAAATCAATCTGACGGCTGCCTTCCTTGCCAAAATGGCACCGCAATGAATCCACTGACACGCTGTAGGCGCTTATGCACAGGCGCACCTCCTGAAGTCTGACGCTAACAGCTGATGCCAGAACTAATGCCACATCCACCCGGAACGCCTCATGCACCATCCGGTGACAAAAATCGCTCCCAACGTTCCGACGTCCCAAATCTGCCAGACAGATATGAATATAAACCTGCTCCCCGTCCCAGAGCTCAATTTTTCAATCATGAAACTTATGCCGAGGATAGCAAGTATGATGAAGATTGTTTTCCAGATATGTGGAATGATACAGGAACATCCACCGGTTAGTACACTATCTGCTGCATGGTAATACAGCTAACATCCATTTTGCAGATGACAGCAGCCAATGGAGTGAAACTGCCAGTGAAAACAAACTTGGATCGTAAGGAACGTAATTTTCGAGTGTAGCATCATCTACAATTGCCAGACACTTTATAGCATGTTTTAAAGAATCTATTTATACGTATTATCAAAGAACAATGAAGTGATAAAGAAGATAGTACCTGAAGAAAACAGAAAGACTGTCAAAATATTGTTAATGATATATTCCACCCAATGACATGACGGTCTATTGTGGATATAGCCATGGCAAAATGAGCGTCAACGGAGCGTCAATGATGTTTGGTATTGTAAGTCGTGTAATAAAGACGCAATTTGGTTGTGAATATACATAATAGCAGTGTTGGCATCCTGTATAGGGAAAAGATAATGCAAAACGCTCCCTGCCCAATCTTGAACATGTGCGTCAACGGAGAGTCAATGATTTTTGGTCCAGCAAGTCGGGTAATATAAACGCAACTTGGTAGTGAATACACATAGATGCAGTATTGGCATCCTTGATAGGCAAAGGAGCAAGCAACATGCTCCCTGCCCCAGCTTGAAAATGAGCGTCAACGGAGCGTCAATGATTTTTGGTCTTGCATCTCGGGTAAGCTAAATGGCTCTTGATTGCAGACACCTATAAACGAGGAATTGGCACCCATGATATGCAGATGAGCAAGAGATATTCACGCGACAGCCTCCCAGTCAGTCACAACCGGTTTCATTTGCAATGCCACAACCAAGAGTTCATGAGGGTTTTTGCATATAGAAACGGTCGAAACATCGTATACAGACAATAACGGCCAAATCACGCTTTGATTGCGCATGATGAAAGGCCAAGTATCGTTGACGCTCCATTGATGATGATTGTCAAAATGGGGCTGGGAGCGTGCGGCTTCGTTTCTTGCCCATAATGGCAGCCAGTACGATGATTATGGATCGCAATAACCAAATGACATTTTACTTACTTAACTTGCTAGACCTAAAATCGTTGACGCGCTGTTGACGCTCAGTTTTAGAATTGGGCCGGAAGGGTGTCTCTCCTCTTTTTGAGAATATAGGCAGTCAATACATCCGAAATATTCAACGATATATCAAACTCAATATTTTGTAAATCACAGTGGGATATATGAAAGTGACCATAAATAGAAAACGCCAAATGCAGAACGGGACATTGGAACTCACGGGTCTAACAACACCCCGCAAACCCCGCGGGTTGACGGCTACGGGTCAAGGTTTGGCCCAACAAGACTCAGCGGGTCGCGTTTCCTGACGGGTCTGGAACCGGACCGACGGTTGTTTGGAGGCGAAACCCGGATCGCTGGTGGGTTACCCAGACCCGTTGCTCACCCTACAGCCAAGACACATTCTCATCAGCAACAAGGCTTTGCTCATAATTGGCAAAGGGACCAAGAGCACAGTTTCGGATGACTTCAAGGTATCACTGGTGCCTGATAGTGTGCTACTGAAGCTTCTATTCAAACTGTTGGATGCGTGTGTGTGTGGTTGGGAAGCTTCTGGGATGTGGGCGCCGAGTCTCACAATCGTCATCAGATTCCTCCCCGATATCATTGATCGTATCCTCAGCTAAAGGTGGGAGGATGTCATGATAAGGAAGGTAGCAGCGCCCACCACGTATAGGCGTCAGGGCACCAGCTGTGCCGGGGGATTGTTGGCTACAATGAACAACGTGAGAATGTGTTGGGTTGCTGACTGTCGTTACCACCTTTGGCCATCCGGTAGCAGTATTGTTACCGACGATTGTCTTAACATGATGGGCATACAGACCACCATCTCCATTGGGCTCCTCCCAGCGGCCCCAAAGATCCCCGATTGTCTATCTGGGGTCTGGCAGACTGGTGAGTACAGCATTCATGATTGCCAAATGGTCGGATCGATGATGGATGTAACTAACAGAAGCATAGATTCATCCTCTCTAGGCCAGTGCAATGAGAATACCTTAGTAGTGTTTTCAACCACCCTCATCCCAGGAATGACTGGATCCACATAGGCGATGGTAAAAGTAAATGCCTGGGCAAGGCAATCGGTCGAGGAATGAGTACGCGCCTGTATTGGTGAACACCAGCCACCCGAGGTCTCTTCCTCGTCCTCTCCACTATGAATACCTCATCAGGTAGAATAATCGAACCTTGGGGGTGATGAAATCCATACCAATGTGCACGAGTTTCCTCTTCTTGGTTGGGGTTTCTTCCAGCCTATTCCTCCTTCAGTGAATCCCAACCAATGTGACCTCATCCAGCGCTGCCTTCAGTTTGCGACTATCATGGTGAGTCTAGTCTGCCACGTGCCGTTTCAAAAGTGGCCGGTAGATGCCAGATCACCGATTCGAGTAACGCAACCATCGATTATGATATCCCATTGCTCAGAGATTGCCCCTTGCTTGTCCATGATGCCCATGGACTGGGCAATCTCCCAGATGCGCTCCCTCACTTGATTATCTATCTGTTGTTCTGTCAAGCCACCATTCTCCTGCCCAATCCTCATGGTTTCTGCTGCCCATTGTCTGACTCCACCACATGTGTTTTTGGCGCAGATGCGGACTTGTAGAGTCCGCATCTGGATTGAATCAGCATCAGCGACGACTGATTTCGGCAACCGCAAGGCATCGCAGTAGATATCGGGTACTCAAGGGTGGTCGATCATGGAGTGGTTGATATGGAATGCTTGTTACTCTACACGATTGTCGGGAGTGTTGAAGATTTCGTCAAGGATGATATGATTAGGTAGCAGAGGTGAGGAAGGTGTGTCGAAGGTTCTGGAGATTGTAAGTAAGGTGGTCATGCAAGGAGAATATCTTGATGGGCTTGGAGGGTTTTCTTGATCTGGCGACATCATCTTGGCCGCAATTCAGCTAAGAAAGAACATGATCAGCATTATCTGAGCACCCTACTTCGTAGACTGAACACTGAAGTTCATCACAATGACAACTAATAGCATAGTCTGCAGTCATATATCACTCGATTGTCATTCCTCGGGTTCTTGTACCCCACAATGACATCGCTGGGTCAGTATCTCAGAAGAATGCACTGTTCATGTAAGGAACGAACTGAAGACAATGTGACACCCATAAATCAGGCAATGGGAGTAGGAGGTTCTTCTGAGGGTGCAAAAGCATCGCCATGAGGAGCTGAATGGAGATGTGGTATGCTTTGCGAGTTCTAAGGGATGATGAAATACAGAGAGCGATTAAACACTTGGCAAACATGTGAAGGAAGACGAGAGACATCCTATGAGAGTGATAGGAACCCATTTGGGCAAATGTAAATCGAGGTGTAGGTCACCTTTCCAAGGACCAGCCAGCTTGCAATGGTACGGGTACTTAACAGACTGTTGACAGGATTCGCAACATTGTTGGGACATGTCATTCTACTTATGATGCAGGGATCTTCGTCAACAGTGTCTTTAATGCTCGAAGATGTACTCCTGCTTTGGTACTTATACCTCTCCCATCCATCGCTACCGCAAACAAATGATTGAACACGTATTAGTTGAACAACTGCCAGTTGATGGTTTTGGGATGAATCATTATAGTACTCTACTTCCATTTGTTCATGAAACGCATCGCGACCCTGTTGTCCACCGTTTCTACCACGATTTCAATGACACAGAAGCTGACTAAGGGAGAGTGTGTATCGATCTAGAGCAACCTTTTGTTCGGAAATGTACTTATGGTACTCGACATATTGACAACCATCTAGGCAGGATGCCGATTAGTACCACGTATTTGAACATTATCGACGATGAAATTGATCCATGGTCACCGAGTTCTTGCGAGGAGTAGTATTGTTTAGCGTACTGGTGTGTCAAGCCCATCTTCAGCAGAGCTGCTATCAACGAGCTTTGCAGCAACCCTGCAATGGCAACTGTCAGCAACTTCACCGCGTCACACACTGTATTCACAAGATGGAACAAAATGTCCCAGGCGATAAGCATCGACTCTTCGTATTTCAGCATATTGTGTAACCATCAGTTGGCTGATCCAATCAAGCTTCGCGACGATTTTTTCACACGTTTCTTCTGCCACAATCCTGTTGAATGTATTGAGTTTCACATGCAAAAGCCTGCGTTCAGGGAACATATGTCAACGATTGTTACCACTTCAATTCCTATGTCGGCCGCTTGAAGCAAAGATTGTCCCTTCGTTGGGCAGTGGGGATGAGACACATCTTACAAACTTTTCGGGCGACAAGAAGGAATGGCCAGTATATTTGAGTCTAGGAAACATTAACTCGACGATTGGATCAAAGCCTTTGAATCTTGCACAAATGGTTGTTGCCCTTCTACCTGTTCCTCCGAAATATGACTATAAAGGACATGGAAAATCAACTGCCGTGAAGGGACCACAAATCCACAATACAGACGTTTTAACGATTCCCTTTGAGCTCATTTTTCATCCTCGCGATGCGGAGTGCAACACTGGGATGAATAATCTTTGTGCAGAAGGTCGGACTGGGTAATGTTATCCTGTCGTCTGTGTATAGACGGCCAACTACTTCAAAAACATTCACTTGCACTCGATCTAGCAGCCCCGTTGCCCTGGGTACTACGACCCACAATCGTCGTGTGGAGAAGGGAATACATGGTCATGGCAATTGAGAGACTATCGGCCATACTTGCACATGATGATACTCACGACTCAGCGAGATGAGATGGAGAGAATAGAAGCAAGATAATATCTGTAAGATCGAGCGGTTAGAACCCCAGAAGGTCTCTTCTGGAATCTGAAATGAAACTCTCTGACGACTATAATTTTACTTGATACTCTTCATACTGTATATCTCGGTATGCTTCATAATTTGATGGACAGGGTGGCGTCTTTTCGTGAACAACATTCTGGGATCGACAAAGTCACCCAGCTCAGGGCAATGATGCCTCCACATCCTGGCTTCACTCGCTTCAACAAGCCATATATGCTGGTGACCCAATGGAGTGGTAAGCAGATGAAAGCACTGAGGTGTGAGATTGTTCCGGTTTGCGCTGCGACTCTTTCAAACTCGTTGGCGAGCGAATGGATTCCCTCCACAGAAGACCTGTTGTGCGTGAAGATCTTTGTGTAGTTTCACATTATGGCAGTACAGGTACCATACTGACGCCAGATCAAGTACTTGGGGAATTCTCTGGAGGAGTTTCATTGTCAGAAGGATGTTTTCAGTCGATTCCGGGATGGTAAATGTACAACCATGGTCTCAGAAGTCCGGCAAAGGCAGCTCACTTTCGACAAAGAGGCGGAATTGGAGAATGTCCTCGCTTCGACTTATTTTCCTACGGTTTCAAATAGTCGTCACTTTGATGATGATGAAATGCTGATGCAGTCAGAAAGTGCTCAACATCTTGTCAACGAACCGGACTTCAAGTTGTTGATGATGCATCTCCTGAACCTCTTCTTTGACCATATCCACCAGCTTGGCAACCTCGTAAATCTCAGCTCTGAACTCCCAGATAACGCAATGAAGGATCTTCAACAAGTGTACCGACAATGAAATCGCGAAGAAGCAGCTGGAGAGATATTGCAAAACAATGACCGAAAGGGAGTGTTTTGGGATTCAGAGCTGAATGGACACACTACAAAACAACGTTGCGACAATGAATTACCTCTAACCAAAGCACCTATCAAGTGAACGATGAAACACCAGCTACCACAAATCAAGACCCTTGATGATGTCGCCGAGTGGTGTGTATTGCCAAAAGAGGAGCTACAGAATCCCATTGTGTGGCGTTTCATAAGATTTGCCGACTTCACAGACTACGTCGATCACGATCAGTATTTCAGTCGTCTCAATAATGCAAAATACATTCAGTCCAATGCAGTAGCAATTCCGGTTATGTCTTTTCAATGCAACAAACAAGCAGTTCATATGGGTCATTGCACTGGGTCCCCAAAGTGGAAAAATCATAAGCCACCAAGAAATCATACAGTGCATCGCTAGATGGGGACAAGTTCAGATAGTCACCTTAAGCTGACTGCCGCACACATTCTGGCACTGTTGAAGTGTCTCTTCCTCGACCACGATGCTGAATAGAGCGTTAATGGGCAACTTCGCATGGTTCGGAGGATTGAAACATGGCCGATACATCAGACTGCTTATATGATGATTCTCGACGAGAGGTCTCGATCTCCGATGCAATCCTTGCACTATGGAAACTACCGTCGTAAGCCTCTATTCGCTGTCGGAACCACTTTTATAGCCTGTATAAGCACAATCGAAGCAGCTGTTCAGCTTCTTCTGCTGATGCCGCAGCCATATTGCTCACAGTGGTTATTCAGCAACACGATTGACCATAATTATTTCGATTTGATTCCCATGTAGATTATTAGCTTCGATGCTCGAAGTAAATGTTGCAGCGATATATATCAATCTGATGAGTGTTTACTCTGGGTGACACAATTTGGGCAATGGGAGTTGTGCAAGCTTGTGTATAATCAATGTCTCGAGGGAATAAATCGTTGAAAACTATGTTGAACTCAATGTAGGAGTTCAAAAAAACGTCAAAATGATTAAAATCTCTCGGACCCACATGAACACATCCAGTGATAAAAAAATAGCTTATGTTACTAAACACATTTTCAAGATGTCATGATGACGCGTTCACATCATTGAACGCTGCAAGTATGGTGGAAGATTGCAGATAGGTTGCCCGGGATATCCTTGGATAAGATGGAAATGGATCGGTTTGTGAAGTCCATATGCGGAAACGAATTGCAATTTTTGATGATGTGTGTGCAGTCGACAATGTTTCCTATGCTGAAAACTTGCACAGCCACAGCTGGTGGTGGTTTTATCATTTCTACAAATTCCGAGATAGGATTCAAGTTAGCCAAGATTACAGGTCTTGTGGTGAGCGGCAGGGCTACGCAGTACTCAATGAAAGTTCCATCCTTGTCTAGGAGCTAGATGTTGAATAATCATACCATTTGCCATGGGAGAGGCCCATTCAGCGCGCCATAACACCACCCCAGGAATTGCATTATCAGAACCCAGTCGTTCTGTCGATCCCCTCTGCGCTAGCTCTGGTTTTCTGTGCACTGACACATCTGAGATATGCGTTATCATTTTCAACCCTCAACTTGAACCTTACTACCAGGGTACATACTGAGCTCGATTGCATGCAGTTGTTCATCCGATATATACATCTTGTTACGACTCTGATGCTTGATAAACTGCAGCGCACCAATGTAAATTGCCACATGGGGCACTGCATCTTGTGTATTGTCGAGTTACGCTCTGATGACTTGGTTCGTAGCGTCATGATTCTTCCCATCATGGCGGGTGGAGAGCCCAATGAATTCGGGCTTCGCATACAACTGGAAGCTCTGGGGGGCTGCCAGATCAGCACCGAAAGGGGGAACTGTGGAGGTGGCAGCGCAGTGCACCTGATGCTGAGCGACGGCTAGGAGATGAAGCTCTCTGATTTCGAAGCAGAGAATGTGATGCTGATAGGTTATTACTTATGGCAGGTAGTTGAGCTTATGATTGGAGGTGTTCCTACCATTGTTTTGGTTCATTTCATGTGATTGTGGATTTCGCTGGGCAGAATACTGTTGGAAGGTTCCATAACAACGAATCGATTCAACTCAATGAGACATTCAATGGATCTTCGGAACGTTGAAATCGGCATACAACTCCTTTGAACGATCTATCTTGTGTCTGATTTATTGTCTCAAGGCGATCATTTTGCGCCACGTCTTGGACGGCATCCAAGTTTCCACATTTGATTCCTCATCCAACTTTCGCATCTTCACAAGTTCCATAGTCAGAGCATTGGCTTTGGCATTGGCCATTTTGCCTGTTCGCCTGAGCAAAAAATCATTTTTGACGGGGTGAAAACGTTGCAAGGCATGTTCCATTGAGCTCAATGTTGCATCATGGTGAGATTTATATTGAGCATTCATATTGAGTTCAAACAATACCCGTGTGCACTCCATTGCGCGATTTCATCTGCGACGCGGAGCGGGGCTTCAAACTCACAGAGACTGGGTTACACCTCACAGCAGATACCGGCTCATTTCTTTCATCTCCTTCCCAATCGATTGAGAAACATCCTCATATCAGTTGTTTTTTGTTGTAAGGTCGTGGTAAGAAGGCACGGATAATCAGATTGCATTGAACTTGTCGAGCTATTCGTGCATCATCATGAAGTGGAACATTCACTGGTTGAGGTGGTGAAGTATGACAATCTTCATTGTCTGGAGGAGGTTGGGCTTCAGGAGGTCACTCACGATACCGGCAATGTTTTGGAATACATCGCATACTCTGGGAATATGGCGCGACATGATTTCGGCATCGGCTGCCTGTGTGTTGGTTATGCTGAGCGTTGTCCACAGGTCGTGATCCTGCCGGAGGTGTTCCTTGTCAGGATTGACTTAGTCTCCAAGTTTGTTCCTTGGACACTCGCACCAAAAACAGACATGCCGCTCTAGACGATGTTGGTAGCTATACAATTGGCAATCTGCAAGCTATGCTGCTGAAACCGGTTTGTAACACCTGACGTTGGAAACTGCAGTGAGAACTTTGTAATACCGGCTCTCCATGGTGAGATTATGTTTAATGGTCAGAGACTGGAGTATCCACCAGAGTACTTCTTGCTGCACCTCTCGATTGCTTCACGGCAGCTCATCCAGCCGCGTCTGAGAATATTGTAGTTCTTGATTGTAATCGACAGGAGAGAGACCATCAAGACGATGTACATTCTGGGCATCTGGCGGATCTTCGAAGATAGATTGCCAATTGTCATATATACAGGCCACTCATTCTTCTGACCAGCAATATTGGTGAGATGTGTTCCGTCGGACATGAATATCACAGTAACTACTGTAAACCCCACTCGGAGCGTTGACTTAAGATCGATTATCACTTTTTCATCGTCCAGAATCTCTCCATGCCTGTGGCTGCAACCACCAGTCCGCAGTGTGCATTGCGGTATAGAGGCGTTTCTGCGGTGTACCGCTGTTAAAGCAGCTCTGAGGGGCCTCAATCAGATCCTCAGCATAGGCTGGCTGCCGCATCAACCATCTCATGCTTTTGATGATGTCTGAACTCCAGTATTTGATAGGGTGTTGGTGAGTGTCATTCCATTTCATATACTCGAGAGTGTGATGTTCGCACTCTCTGAGTGCCGGAGTATCTGGCATGCTAGCTACAAGCTTCTGGACGTGGTCCCTGTCTATGAATCGTGGGGAATGCCGAGTGCCGTTTTCATGCGTCACCACGTTGTCATAGTACGTCTTCATGGCCTTGATCTTGATCCCACGCTGGATCGATTTGTACTCTTCACAGGTCGCACAAGGGTACCAGGGATTGTTCAGTTCAATGGTCTCAACACAACCCAGAGTGTCACTTTCCCATCACTCAGCCATGTAATCGCTCAGTGCAACACCTGCGCCGGAGAATATTTCCCTCCGCCGCGGAGTGGGTGGCTGTGGTAGAATAGCCGTGTCCGCAGTCGTTTTAACGTGTTCGAGATAGGGAAAGAGTTCCACGTCTTTGATTGATTCTTTGTCGGTGTTGAATTCACGACGCGGAGCGGGTTCGACACATTGGGGCGCACTGTAAATAGTTAGATTCTTCTTTCTTGCACCTTGAAGTTGTGCAGGATAGTGTAATTTGATTTGTTTAAGTCACCAGGGGTCTGAGGTAAACTTCTTTCGGCATAAGAATTGAGGGTCATTGAACAGGGTCTTCGCCGGCATTGTCGATGACCGGCGAGGGGTGGAGTATACAATGTTGACAGGAACAAATGTTGGTGCTTGGCCTGAGCAGCGGGGGCAAGCTCATGATACTGTCTGCTAAGGTGAGTGAGTTATGGAGCCTCAAGAGCATCCCATGGAGGTTCCTTACACGCCAGGAGTTGCAAAAATGATGCATGTGTGATGTTCCATAACACTATGAGTGAAATAGAACAGGTCCAAATCAAATGAATCAAATACACCATGAGCGATCGAAAAACCTCGCGACGCCTGTGAAGATCAATGCCTGAGATACATGCATCACAACGAAAGAGATGAACAAGACAAGGACCCGGCCCTAACCGGAACATAATATCCATCGCCTCCTCTGTACCAGGAGGACTGCAGTACTCCTTACGTCTCGAGCCAGCCGGGCATGCCTCAGAGAAAGTGACATCGGCAAGACTGTAGCCACCAGCCGATTATCCGAGCCGCTGCCCATCCATATCTACATCCGTGCTGTTTCCTGGTGCCCCAGCTTCTCCCAGAGTTGGCACCACTGGGGGATGTTTATGTGGCATCAGAAGCCCCGAAACACCAGCACACTGAGAGGATGAGTCCCCGGAGTGCGTGGATGTGGGCGAGGCTCAGGGGTTGGTGGCCATGCGGGAGGCGCTGGTGGTTTTGGCAATGGGTTATGGTAGCACATCTCCTGGCCTTGCTCAGGTAGCACGATTGGCTGATCATGTACCATTGAATCCACATGGACAGCCGACGAATTTACCATCTCTCCCTGGCCAATCATCCAAGGTTCTTTGCTATCATCCTCATCCTCGTCTTCCTCCTCAACCTCACCCACCTCCTCCTCATCTTCCTCCTGTTCGTCTTCCTCCTCTTCATTGTCCTCCGGATCATCACCATCCTTTTCGATATCCACATCGCCATCTAAACGAACACCATACTGTGTGTTCACATCATCCTCCATGTCCATATCTGGATTAGAATCATATGCTGAGTCATATTCGCAGTGCAACAGCTCAGTAGTTTTGGTATCATCATCTCAGGAAATTGACAAAGCGGGCAATGATTCCTCCTCAAGATCTAGGCACTCTAGGTGGCCCTGCGTGTCCGAATCTGCCTCATACAGTTGCTTCTGCAACAGTAAAGCAACGACACGAGTGATATCATCTCCCCTGCGGTGTGTTCAACAGCACCTTTCCCTTCATCCTTTGCTTTCCTTCTCCGCTTGCGTTTCCCCATCCCATCCTGTGTTCCCTTGCCTTTCCCGGTCGCTATACCACCGCCCTCCATGTCCTCACCACCCTCGCTATCATTATTTTCTTTGCCATCGCCATGGAGGATGCTGCTACCGCTAGGCTCTCCAGAATACCCCGAGTTCCCATCATCAACATCCTCATCGATTAACACATCGCAATTCGGTGGTGGAACGCGCAGCATGTCCCCTAGCTTGAACTGCTGGCAACGTGGTGGGCCAATCATTGCCCTGGGATCATCAGTACGGTACCAAGAGACATGATCGCCGGTGCGTTGAACAATCCCCGAGCAGGTTGTCTCCGGATTGGAGCTATGGACTAGATTCCTGATGGCAGAAGGGTTGTCTCTGCTCCTCCAATTGTTCATTTGGTCCTGCAGTATGTCAAACATTTTCCCCATGTCAGAGCAGCAGGATTCCCACCACTGCCGGAAAGGAGAACCCCTCCTTCTGAGGTGTGGCCACATTGGCTGGACTTGTGAAAAGTCGCGAGTTGTGATTGCATCATGCAAGATTATACAATAGAAGAGATTCCATGACGTCTGATCCTCGATGTCGCAAATATTTTATTTCCATCTGAGCCCACGAAGGTTCTCTGCGATGAATACCTGTATATGGTGCCGAACAAATGACAGGCGTCGATTTATAACTGACGACATCATTTGTCCCTTTGCTGTTGCCTTTATCTTACCTTGGCGGCTGCCGTTGGGTGTCATCGCTGTGATTTGAAATTGTATATACATCCGACACATTCGCATTATGATACGGTGGCATGTACCTGACGTCCGCCGATCGGGAACATACAAAGATGTGTAGGTTATCCGGTGTGTTGTGCAATGAGAGATGTTTTTTACTGCAAGTCACATGATGTCGAGATAGATCAGGACGCTGTCAGTGTGTTTGATAACTGAGGAAAAGAGAATGGAGGAGTAGGTGGGAAGAACAGATATATAAACTCGCGTTCCTACAATATCTTGGTTGAACTTGTTTCGTTGTTCAACGAACACAAAATGGCCCAGCCTTCATCTTGCACAACCAGCAGGCACCTGGTGCATGAGGAGCCTCGAGACGAGATTCACTACTCAGGGAGAGGAACGTTTGCGACTCCGGGCATTGCTTTAGCATTGTACACCACTTTTACCTTTCAGAACCCATGCATCCCGGAGTAAACTGAGTTGTTTATTGGTTGTCCCAACTGTGCAAGCATCCAACATGGCTACCAACACACCTAGCAGTGGAAGAAGGACACGGAACTGATGTTGTGGAATATAGAATATGTCATTCTTTGCTTTGCGAGATGTTGAGCTCTGCCAAAGCGGGATCTCCACCAGGAAGCTGAAGATATACACAGTTGAAGGATTCAAGTATTGTGCCAGGAAAAGGTGAAATACTATGATCATTGCGCCGGGGACGCATAAACACCCTTCTAGCGGTGCAAATCGCACTTCATACATTGCTGTAACAATGAATACCAATGCTAAGTTTCATCTGACTGCAGTTAACCCCATAATGAAATTCTTTTCAACGGATTTTGTGCCAGAGAATTGTCACCGTGTAGAGTCTAGGGCCGTCTACACTGGGCCTGCATTTATTGTCGAATCCCTCCCTGGTCCCATAAACAGGAGTCTACCTCTCCTGCAGTGGCATATGTGTGCCGAGGACATTATTACTATATTCATAACGTCGAACATCCATATCAGACAATGTCACGCCTAAGCCCACACCCTAGCATGGCTCTGGTCATACGAAATGTTAGAAGTCTTGCTAATCGTCAGAATTTACACACGCTTCGGCCTTGGGTGAATTGTCAACTTCCCCCAGCGAATTGAGGTGTGTCCATACCAGCGGGCGAGACGGATTCCTCTGAATGAGGGAGTTCTGCAGCCTCTACAATGCAAGGTCAGAACTCTACCGCTTCATCTTCGCTTAACAATTCTCACTTTCCAGATAACACTCCAGGCGTGATTTCCAGCCCATCCGCTACATAGCTAGGGTCAATGAATACTTCAATTCCAGACACGTCCAAAAACCTGACCCGCTGACTCTTGGCAGGCCTGACCCCAACTGTATCCTGTCAACCCACGTGTTTCACCATGTTTGGCAAGACTCATCTGGTGCAATCTCTGGTTATGCATTTCAGGCTTCACATTTATGGTCGGATTCTGACATGGTACTGGTAATCCTAAAATATTGACAATGCTACATCATGGTTTCTTTGCGATGTATTGGCTGCCTTGGCGATCAACATGAACAGACACACATGCCCTGCAACATCCTCAGAATGAGTGTCAATGGAGCATCAATGATTGTTAGTTGTGTATCTTGGGTAATCGGGGGGGCGACAAGTTACACACAGTCATACACACAGCATTGGCTACCTTGCTAGTGAGAAGAGAAACCCAATCTCTCCGTACCACATCTTGAAAATCAGTGTCAATGGAGGGTCAACAATTCCTGGTCTTGCATCTGCCGCAATATGAGTGGCGCTGAATCACAAGAATCATATAGCAGCTTTTATAGGCAGATGGGTACGGGATATTGCCGCCACATCCTCTGGGACAGTCACATCGTATTTCATTTTGAGAGCTCGCACTAAGTGTTCTTGAGCCTGTTAGTGTTCAAAAGCGGTCTAAACGATGTATATTGAGCATAACAGTCACATCGCGTGGTGATTACCCATGATGGCAAGCCAACATTGTTCACACTCTGTTGACGAACATTTTCCGCATGGGGCAGGGAGCATTTCACCTACTCTTTTGCATATTGAGGCAACCAATACATTGTTTACGAATGTTTACAACCTGGCGCACCCCATATTACCCACGATACACGACCAACAATCATTGACACTCCGGTGACGCTCATTTTCAAGATGGGGTATAGCAATCAATTTTGCCTATAACGGCGGCCAATGATTCCTTCATAACAGCCTGGGAACTATCTGCAGTGTGAGTACACAGCATGCAAATCCAATAATCGTTGACGCTCCGTTGACGCTCATTTTACAGATGGGGCAGGAAGGGTATTGCAATCTGATTTGCCTGTCCATGCTGCCAATGATTGCATTATGACTGCCTGTAACCAATCAGCGGTGTGATAACCCAGAATGTGGGACCAACAATGATTGACACTCCTTTGACACTCATTTCCAGTATGCAGCAGGGAGGGTATTGGAAATTGTTTTCCCGATAAAGGTGGCCAATGTTTCCAAGATGACTGCCAGCATCCTGTCAGTGGTGCGATTACCGAGAACGCATGACCAATAATCGTTGACGCTCCATTGATGTTCATTTTTAAGACGGGGCAGTGATGGTATCGCAATCTGTTTTGCCTATAATGGAGGCCAATTATTCCTGCATGAGTGCCTGCGACCTATCGGCAGTGTGATCACCCAGGACGCATGACAAATAATTGTTGACACTCCGGTGCCGCTCATTTTCAAGATGAGGTTGGGAGTGTGTCGTTATAATCTTTGTGAACAAAGGAGGCCAATACTTCCATTATGTATAACCACAACCAAATCAAATGTTAATTAGCAGACTTACATGACCTAAAATGGTTGAAGCTCCATTGAAAATCATTTTGCCACCTTTCTATCCAGAATGTGCCATCATTTGATTTGGCGTAGTCCATCATTCGCTTTGTTTTGGCACCCTTTCTAGCATTTTGATTTACTTTCTTCTTGATCACTACATTGTTGTGTAATAATACATATAAATATATAATAATAATCTCCAAAATCCCGTGCCTTTCGATCAATGCTCTAAATCACTTGCAAGTGCACTAACTAGGCTGCTCTGGTCTTCTAAATGCATGTCAGCTGCATTACCACGCCGCAGATTGTGTACTAACCAGTGGATGTTCCTTCATCAGTCAGTGTCACGGCGCAAGAAGGTACGGAGGTACTTAGGAATAATGGAAGGAATTGTACTACGGAAAGAAGGAGATGTTGGAAGACGCGGGGGAAGCGGTGAGATGGTGGCGGTATAATTTAGTAAAAGATAAAGAAGTGGTTTGAGGTGTTGCGACGTCAGGAGAGGTGGCGTGATTATTGTGATAAGGGATAATGGAATGGTGTGTAAGATCATGAGATGAGATTCGGATGGTACATCGGAGCATGAGGAATGGTGCGAGGGTGGCAGACGAATTGTATATAAAGAGAGTGTTGATGGCGTTGGAGGATTTCCTTTTCTTCTCTGTGTACTCGTTCTCTTGTATAGCAAAGCAAGTTACGACTTTGAAACAGCTTCGACTCTTGTCTTGTCTTGATTTCCTCGAAACGAATCTCGAGCACCTTGTTCTGTTTTCTGATATCAAATTAGTGTTACCAATATCACCTACGCCCGACCCCTCCCGTTACAGTCAGTCTGTCTGGATCAAAATCTGTATTGTGCTGGCAATTCCTGGCAGAGGCATCGAGTGTACTAAATTCAGCACAGGGAAGAGATGTATGTGAATATGCATCATCAGCAACAACTCTACATTCTGTCAGAAACACCTGGGTGTTCCGGACGTCTCTGACAGCTCTGACGGAACCTCGTACCCTCTGACGGAGAATTACACGCTACCCATCGCCCAGGCGACGGGTCGCGTTTCATCGCATCAGCAAAATGTATCTTAGTCACTGGTCTGAGAGGATGTGGAGTGTAAATCTACATGCTTCAATTTCAGGAGTATCAGACTCTAGGAGTGCATTCCTGCCGGCCTTCATATGTATCTGGGAGCGCCAAGGACAATCCTCGGAGCACCTCGGAGCGCTGGCGACAAATCTGGGAGCGCCGGCGACATCTCTAGGAGCACCTTGAATCACAGTCATGTATTCAGTTTGTATTCTCATCTATGTATCTATGTATCAATGTATCTATGTATCTATATAACTACCCATCTACACACGGTATATCTGGACTGGCTGCAGGCGGTGCTTGAGAACAATTCGAGGTGCTCCTGAAAATGAAGATCGAGTGAACTCAGAGAAATACTCTGCGGCCGTGATCGAGCGAGTGTGTTGATGCACTTGGACGGGATAATCGAGCGTAATTGGAGATGAACTTGGAGGCCATGATCGAGTGAACTTAGAGATGCACTCTGAGATCGTGATCAAGCGTGTTTGGAGATGCACATGGAGGCCAACCTCGTGTGAACTTGCAGGTTGTAATCGAGCTAGTTTGGAGATGCAGTTGGGGGCAGCAATCGAGCGTGTTTGAAGATACACTTGGAGGTAGTCATCGATTGAACAAAGAGATGCACTCCGAGATCGTGATCGAGGCAGTTTGGAGATGGACTTGGAGGCCATGCTCATGCGAACTTGCAGGCAGTAATCCAGAGAGTTTGGAGATGCACTTGGAGGCCATGATTGAGTGAGAGTGGACGAGTACATGGGGGCGGTCAATGGACATCGCACCAGATAATCAGACTCTTTTCATCAGTTAGTTAACTCGCAACCGTTGGAAATTGACAATATGACTTTACCCTTGAGCTCTCATGGACAGATGCCTGATGGCGGTCGATTGTGGAGCGAGGTACGCCCGAAGCTTAAGTAACATTCAGGGGTCAACTGGTAATCATGAGAATGAAGGGAAGACGAACAATCCTGGGTGGATGCTGTACTCGGTGTATGTTGCACTCGGTGTATGCTGTACATGGTGTATGTTGTACTCGGTGCCAACTCATGATCATGTCATGGAGAGATAGAGAGGGATGAATTAACTTTGTGTTCTGCGATGATGGTTGAGTTGTTGATGAGAAAGAGAGAGATGGGGGATGAAGATGAGAATGATATGGAGGATACTTGCGGATATGAGAAATCAGGGGTACGACTTGCCTGATTGGGTTTGGAACATCTCGTATGGTGTTAGTTCACGCCGGATCGGGACTAGTACCTGCCCAATCGGGGATGGTCAATCGACTCTCACACGAAATTCTCTAAGTCCCCGGTTCTCATCATGATTTCCCCCATCTCTTCTGAACTCTCTCTTTCTTGTGCTCAACTCTATCATTACCTAAGAATACGAAGTTAAGTCATCCCTCTCTATCTCTCCATGCCATAGGCATGAGTCAACACAGAGTACAGTGCCGTCACGCTTCCCTCCAAATCGACCGCCTCCAAGTCCTCCTCCAATCTCGCTTGATCATAGCCTGCAAGTGCAACCCCAAAGTCGCTCGGTCACAGCCTCAGAGAGCATCTCCAAACCCGATCGATCACCACTTCCAAGTGCCTCTGCTGAGTTCTCTCGAACATGGCCCCGAAGTGCATCTCCAAACTCGCTCGATCACGGCACCCAAAGGTTTCTCCAGGCCCGCTCGATCACGGCCTTTAAGTTCGCACGATCATGACCTCCAATTGCATCTCCAAACTCGCTCAATCCTAGCCTCAATGTGCATCTCTGAGTTTACTCGATCTCAGTTTCAAGTGTATCTCCAAACACGCCCGATCACGGCCTCCAAGTACATCGTCAATGTGCGACGGTGGGTGTACAGAGATACATTGGTAATGGAGGCGGACAGAGTGATGAGGAGTATATATTTGGTAGACCCCGGAGTAGATAGACATCATCTCATTTCCATCTGCTCTGATCATAGAATGATAATTCATGGTCTATCGTTCCCAACTTTTGGTCACACACGCTCTGTCCGAGATTTCTTGGATACATGCAAATGCGTGGATCCTAACGGCCGGGTAGTATCATATCTTCTCACCTTCCTACACACCTCGAGCTTAATGTTGAAGGAACTCGAGGAGTGAATTCCGCAGTGTGACCCATGGCATTGCAATCCCGATCCAAGCATGTACCCAACGAACCCAATCCAATGTATGGTCACAGTTGGCCACAACACTCGATTGTTCGTTTGAAATAGGTGACCGACAGAGTGAGATGAAACGGCGAAACGGCGACCGGAGGGCGATATGTGACGTGACGCATGGTCTTGACTCCGGGCGTGGAGTGATCCGCCACTGGGGTGTCTCTGACGTCTCTGACGGAGCACGTCCACCCTGACAGAGCCATTCCGCTTGGACGGAAATGTTTTCTGCTGATGGTATCCGGCCAGAAACTTGATGATTTAGAATCCTTGAGCTCCGGAATGGTTACGAGTTGTGGCGGGTGGCTTTCGAGGCAGATGTGGCGTAGGCTGTCTGCGTCAGTCTGGTGCAGATGCTCCTGTTGCTTTGCATCTCCAGCGTCTATGCGGATTATTTTCCAGTGCCTATTTGGCAAGGAAGCAATCTGGCTGTGTGGTTTTGACGAATCATAGCCGGGTGTCTTTCTATCGCAGCCTTCACCTCATCATGCCCAGGAAACTCAACATCCCGCTTTGTCTCTTCTTGGAACTCGGTGCAAGTTTTCTGGACCAGGAATTGCGTTTCATCTAGTGCTGCGTGCCAAAACCCTCCATGGGCCATTTTTGCCCTATTCATGGCCAGGCGCATGTTGGACTGTTCCAGCTGTACCCGACCTACTTGCTTTGCCCTAGTACCAGACGTGTCAAAAACCTGAAAGGAATCAGTTGCTGCTTGTAAAAATGAGATTCTGCAATTGCATCAACCATATACGCTTCCGTAGCCTCCTGTGAGGAAATTGAACCCTGTTTCATCCACTCGCGGGGATGCGTATTGGGAAATTGGCCTATAAAGATCTCAGAGCTGACAACAGTATGACCTTAGATTTCGTGCACCGCGCGGGCAAATTCCTTTGTCGATCATGCAGGGTTCCCATTACGGACTGTAATAAAATGGGTGCCTAGCTCTCCACGATTGCCTGCTGTTTGTTATACGGTAAATTGATGGCAGTTTACAATGATATGCATATACCTAGATTGAACAGCATTCAACTTCTAATTCTTGCTGCTTCCAGTCCTACAGATGATATATAGATGTGCATCTTGGGTCCTATTCGTGGTGGCTGCATCGGCAGCGTCGGGTTGGATTAACTGATGGGGATGTTGTTGCTGTGTGCCAATCAGTGAGGTAATTGATGTAATGCCCGCCAATGGGCTTGATATTGATCCGCTCTCCCCTGGCCGGGGTGGTTGTATATTCAATATTTGCTGGTGTGGAATAGGGGAGGAAGATGATAACTAAAAGATGAGTGAAGTCCTGAGGAATATATAGTTAGCTTCACGTCATAATGGACTAAATAGCAGCCAAGATACTCCTTGTACTCAAGATTCATCCTGCTGCGTATGGCCGCAAGTTGCAGTGGTTACCCACCGCCCCACGATGTGTAATAAGTAGGTCTGTTGTTGTATGTCTGTTACCAGGGATAAATTGCAGTGTATGATAGCCAAAATTCCAAGAGTGTCAGATATACATAGGTCAGTGTATATGGGCAAGAATGTGTGCTGATGTTTGCTTCAATGAATTGCCGGGATATTGCATGAAACTGACGCCAATAAGCAAGTTATGTAGTACGGTTAGCCGAACTATTCCTATTTTGTTGACAGTCGAAAGGGAGATTTTGCTGTGTTCAAGATGAGTAAACGTACCAACCTTGACATAAACGACACAGCATGCCTCAATATTGTCTATGTCTTGCAATATCCAGCATCCCGCAAGACAACAAAGTCAACGCAACCAACATTGTTCAACGCTCCGATACAGAACTCTCCGCCACTTCTGTTGGGCAAATACAACAAATCAACACAGCGTTCCACCCAGCGACGTCATCATGCGAATGAAGGTCCGAAAGGCTTGGACGCAGACAGAGTCCGAGCCCTTGGGGCATTGCGCAGCTTGGGATCCAAAACGCAGCCTGCAGCCGATATATGATGTGACAAGCATTCATTGAGCAATGAAGATCAAGAAAAATGGACTGAGGAATATGTTGGGGGAGCAACCGCTGGGACAAGAAAGCGAGCTGAAGACACAGAAGGGGCGGTTCAGCAACAGCAGGGGGAGATCAGGCAAGCTGAAAACGCCAGATTGATGAGCAGAGAGCCCAAAAAGACATTCTGGGAGACATTGGCTGCTAGCAGAGACAGTCCGAGTGATCTTACAAGTTCCGACAATGGGGCGGACAGGACGCATGAGGATGATCGAGCGACAGAGCAGGGCCAGCTGAGCAATGATGACGAACCTTGCTGGGTGATGGGCATTATCGCCCAAATGGTGAGGCAGCGCATGTTGCGGAACAAACTGATCCAGATGAAGCTTGAGGAAATGAATCAACCGGGATGGGAGGACGCAGCCGATTACCTCCATGGAAGAAATACGAAATACTCCCCATCTGACTTGAGGGATCTGGCAGTCATCCGGCCGCAAACGGATGATCATGCAGCAGCACCTGTACCGACAAAGTTTGGAGAGCGGTTGGTGTGTCATGCCATTGTCCCTGGAATATCGCAACTGCCGCCAGGGACTTCTCGACCCGGAAGCAGTCATGGTGGACCAGGTTTATGACGCCTCAGTCGGACACAAGTCTAACCAGTCTTCCATCATCCGCCGAGCGCGATCCCACCTGCATCCAGGAGGCTAACCTGTTTGACCTTGTAAGCTTATACCCCTGCATATCCCCTCCCCATCTAATCACAATCTGGAGATCCTTTTCGGATGAAGTCATGGTGACGGCTCCTGTGTGTGCAGAGGGATAATGCTGACGATTATATTGTTGACGTCATATTGTGGTGAAAAGTACTTTGTGTACCAATTTTGCTATGTGTTAGCTTTTACTTGATTATGGTGACCAAATGGTGAGACATGTTGATTCATCTGTGCATGTGCAAGGGTCAAATGCAGCATCCCAAAGTTCAAGAGGTTAAATCAGTCTGTAAGACGGCCAACATGTTTGATTTCTATGTACCCATTACTGTTCAGTGATAAGCCAACAGCAAAATTAGTGATGAAATATACAAACAAAATTTAAGTGAATGATCTCTTCCAAGTCATTGGAGGTGTGGTCTGTGCCCAACACAAATCAGTCTGAATGCCGACCATCATGCTGCATTCATGAAAGCATCCATCCGCATAACAGTCTGCACCCAACGAGTGCACGCGGTTCCGATATTTGAATTTGCGTATCGTTGGTCATGGAATTCGAGGAGAGAGAGCTGGATGAGGAAAGGTGAGGAAGTCGAGCTATATTCACAAGGAACTAGTGAAACCATATAAATGCGATAAATTGCCCGTCGAAAGCGCATGAATGAGATAGGGCCATGTCATTTCGCACTTGGATAACGTGGATAGAGGTTACTCACAAAATCTGAGGTAACAAAGCTCCTGGTTGCAAATAATAGTACTCAGAACCGTGATGTTGGTTGTGAGTAATGAGTATGTGATTGGTTGCATACAACCATTGGGTGAATGCACGGTATTTCGATGTAATTACTGTGAGTGTCAATAGAGCGTCAACAATGGTTAGTCCTACATACTTGGCAGTCAACTGCTGAATTGTATCATTCTCAATCTATTGGTCGGCATCCTAGCGAAACAGACAAAGCACACTTGTTTCCCATCCTAACTATCAGCGTCGGTGGAGTGTCAACAACTTTAGTCCCTGTGTTTTGGAAAATCCAAAGGGCAGGGCAGCGACATTGACACATAATTGAACTGTCGGGTGCCTTTCTAGTGAAATATTGTCGCAGCAACATCTCATCTAGGTTGTGGAAATGAGGGTGCACAGAGCGTCAATGACTTCTGGCCCTGCACCTCGGAAAATCCAAGGGCTCTGCAGTGATATCTACCTGTAATGGAACTATTGATCACATTTCTAGCCAAATATGGTTGCGACCACATCACTGCTACGTCCTAACTATTAGTGTCAACTGAGCGTCAACGATTTCACCCCTTGCATCCTGGATAATCAAGGGGCCGTGTGACGACATGAATCCATAATTCAGCTATCATCCCCCATTCTAAGTGAAAATTGTATCCACTACATGGTGAGTATACCCTCACAATGAGTGTCAATAGATGGTCAATAATGTTAAGCCATGCGTCTTTGATAATCGAGAGGCTATGCTTTGACATGCATCCGTAATCGAGCCATTGCGCCCATATCTAGGCACAAATGCTACCGACGACATTGTAAGGATGGCATAAAATGAGCGTCAATTGTGTGTCAACAATTTGGGCCTTGCATCTTTCAAAAACATGGCGCTGTGCAACTCCATTTATCTCGAATTGGACTATCAGCAGCCTTTCTAGGCAAAAATACTCATGACAACATTGCAACTATCTCCTAAAATGAGCCTCAAAGGGGGGTCAACTGACCATCAACAATTTTTGATCGTGCATCTTGGATGATATCAGCGTCATGCAACGCAGCTGACCAACAATCAACCAATCGGCAGCCGGTATTGGCACAGATACTAATAACAATATCGCTTCCGCCTCCTACAATTCAGCGCGGATGGAGTGTTAACAATTTGTGTGGAGGGTCAGCAAGCGACACAGCAATGAACTGGATTGTGGTGTTTTTAAATTGAGTTTTACGTGGTCAGTCTTTTCAATACGTCCTTGGATACAACTTCTCAAGTAGGCATGCAATGTCTCACAGATCGGAATATTTTGATTGTAGCTCTAGAGGGAATATTACAGAACCCGCATTCTGCAGTACAATAACATCACTTTTGGCTGTTGAGTGACTGGAATCACCAAGATTTCCTATTCCTACTGCCATGTCGGATTCACAATCTTTGAATACCTGAATGCTAGAGATTATGATCTCTTCCAAAAATGAACATGTATTTGTTCTTGGCTTGAGCCACCTGACCTTCCAAATCGTCATTGATGCTTGAAGGGCTTTAATGAATCTAGGCTTAAAACAGCCTATTGCTTGGAATAATTCCAGACATGCGTCTTCATGGCAATTTCATATCCACTGCGGGAATGAGGACATCAGCAGCCCTGGAATCATATGTATCCTTTGTCATCAAGTTCTTCGGCATCCATCAGAACATGGCACCAGACGAATGGGGAATCACATCCTGGCGAAAGCTCACAACGCACAGTTAAAAAAATTATCAGCATTGGAAGTGACTGTATTGAACACTTCGATGATTGATGAAACAGCATTGGGCATCCCGAACAGCCAAGGAAGTTGAGGAATTGCAAAAGTAAGTTCACAGCAGAAATTAATATTCGACATCCAGATTGCGCCATATTGACCCAAATGACGGACAAAACGCTCTAAACCGGCAGCTAAGGACTCTGAAATTTCTGAATCTCAGCAAGACACATGGACTCGCTATCTCAGGTAAGGATTCATTTCGGCTCATACTCGATGGAATGTTATTTCAACTCTCGAGCATCAACACTCATATAAATCATTAGGCACCGATCAATTGCTCATTTTCTCCATCACCCTTAGCAACATTTACTGGAGAGAATTTGCACTGACCCTGGATGCAATCAAGAAGCAATTACTGTCATGAAATTAGGTTCTTTCAGCTTTGGACGGATGCACTTCAACGAACACACTTGCAATAACATTAGTCATTGGTTACAATATGGATCAAAATGGGGCATTGCATGAAGTACAACTTGCTTTCGATGAGGTCGATCACCTGTCCTCTTTTGCTTTTGAACGATAATTCTGGATCATAGCTCAATAGCCGACACACAGGAGCATGGCTATCAGTACATTTGGAGGCCGTGCGAAATTGTTTTGAGGTTACTGACGGCCGCTTGATTGGAAATATGACTGGTAATCCTTGCTGAAATTTGTCAATGTCATGCGAGCTGCACTGAACACTTGAGGACTCCTGGATCAAGTGGCCGGCATTGAGGAACCACATACCATACATGGCGCAAGACATACCGCTGCCTTAAGGTGCATTCATGACCTGTCTGGGGGTAAAACGCGCCGCCAAGTCTTGGGCAGCCCATGAGCGCGATGAGCAATTTCCAGAGAATGAAAGCATACACATTGGGAAGAGTCAAAGACTTCGAAAAGAGGGCAATGCTAGAATCAATAAGGTGTCAGCCATGAGCCCAGGTTTAGCAAGGATAATTGAGAAAGTATGTATTTCATGATAATATGGAAGTCCTGAAACTCACCTAGATATAGCCGAGAATGCTGGTTGGTTTGGTTACGCTGAAATCTGGTCATCGAAACGAGTTGTTTCACTGTCAAACCGCCAAATTTCGCATTCCGGTACTACCAATTATAGATTTGAGGACACATTGGAACATGACACAGGAGTTGCTCAAGCACGCCTAGCGATCACGAGAATTCACTCTCGAGTGGCTCCAAAATCCAAAATATAACAATCACCGGCCACCCTTCACAACACAGGATGAATGGAGCATTGTGAAGTTCGACATGGAAGGATTGAGGCCATTCTGATATCGGACCCTGTAGATGTGAAAGAGGCATACAGTCAAGGTGAATCAGCTGCTCACAGTCTACATCGACATGTTCAATCATATGGATGGAATTATGCGAGCTTCGGCTATGAAGAAGACTCAGTGGGAGGAGGCCATAGACTTCGCGGTAAACTTACCTTGACAGAAGCTGTCCAACTAGGTTATTGAAATGACTAAAACAATGTGAATGATTCCCATTTCAGCACATAATCTCAATCCGGTCGAGAAGTTGCCAAAATTTCCGATGTCGGACAAAGAGATGGATATTATTCCTGAGCACCAGTCATGTTATACTACCCAATACAAGGAGGCGTTTTTGAAGGATATGGAGAATGAATACTGTGCCAGAGATCAACTTGTGCCAGTTGATAAACCCGAAAACATATCAAGCAGCAATCTTGTCCCCTCCTTGATGGCTTTGTGATCTGGTCAATCATCCTTTGAACCATATGACATGTCCAGCGATGATGAAGAACACTTAACGCCGACCAATGTCGCTGAAATGACTCCTGGATGACGCGATGACGCAGCATGCTGATTGACTGCCTCCTGACTCCATTTGGATTCACCTACTGAAGAACCAAAGACCTGGGGGCGAATTATTCCAAATCTGAATCATTATTACTCCGACACATTAGAGATTAGCAACACATTCTTGATGCCGGACCTAACCGATCGGTGCCGTCAGCAAGTGCATACACACTCGTTGTACGCTGATCCATCCAATGTGGCGCGCGACACATTTTCTATCATACGACATTGTGTCGGAGTGGAGTCCAGTTTTACCCCAGGCCGAGATGTTATTGGCTGGAGACATTCAAAAACCAAAGGCGAAATTCTTCCTGAACGACCTGGTGTAGAGGATTTTGTTTGAGCCAATCACGCGATTTTAGCAGGCGATGACCCAGTATTGGATACGACTCACTCAGAAATCCACTCGGAAATGATGTCCCAGGTGGAGGTAAGCAACATGCAAAACATCGCAAAGGTCCACAACTTTGTGGAGATGTGGCAGGGCAGCCAAACCCTACGTGCTTCACAGCAAGACTCTTGCGCCTGAAACAAGCAGCTGACAGCTGCATGATACATTTCGGCAATATAGTGTTAGCAACGGTTGCGGACCGTCACTTCAGGTCAGGGTCTGGGTCCAACCTGAACAGTTGCCAAATCGGCAGTGTGGGTTGTCTATAAACCAGAACGGTCAACTCGAGTATGGTTCGAAGACACACTCCCAACCTGGCTGCATTGAGCGGGTTGTCATCGGGTCGCCCAGAGGGTCCATCCATAGATTCAATTATGGCTCTTGCTTTTGGAGGATGTGAATACTATTTTATCAAAATCGCGTTTTCAACAACCAAGGATATGTTTTTGGATGCTTTTCAGCTTGCAATATCGAATAATTTGGAATTTGTATTTTACCTTTGATACATTGTAGTTTGGCCTATCACGGCGGTCAATGATTCCGTTATGAACTCAAAGATCAGCGCGATCACTCGAACCCCAAATATGCAACAACAAACACAGTTGATGCTCCATTGACACTCATTTTCAGAATGGAACGGTGACCATGTTGCTGTCTCGTTTGCCTATGAAAGCTCCCAATGCCTTGGATATGCATAACGGCAAACAAATCACTGTGTGATTACCGTAATCATCAAACCACAAATTGTTGACGCTCCGTTGATACTCATTCTCAGAATCGTGCGGTGACCATGTTGGTGTCTCTTTTGCCTATGAAAGCTGCCAATACATTGGTTATGCATGACAGCGACATGTAACTTTGTAATTACAGTACTTACAAAACCACAAATCGTTGACGCGCCATTGACGCTCATTCTGAGAATGGGACCGTGACCGTGTTGGCCTCTCTTTTGCCTATAACAGCTGCCAATACATCGGTTGTGCATATCAATGACCAAATCACTGTGGAATTACCGCACTAACAAAACTACAAATCATTGACGCTCCGTTGACGCTCATCTTAATGTATTGTCCATTCAACATCTGCTGCCCTCGATAATAGTTTCCATCATGATTCGAACTACTGGTAGTTTTTCCCACAGATTGAGACTTGGCCCTGTGGCAACGCCGAGCGCAGTTACATTCTTGCACTGTTCGCTCTCACACGACTAAAATTTATTTATGTTGGCACCATGTTCATTGCGCCTGCTATACCTCTGCTGATCACCCGGTATTCACAAGCTACTGCTCACCATTCACCCATGATATATCTCCAACCAACACTCTGTGTCAAGATACATAAAGAAGCTGATGAAACATTGACGCGTTCTGCCGTACGTTGTCTTCAATCCCATATTCCTCCTCGTTTCGATTGCATTGACCATCATCAACACCGTGTCAGCCTGTCTATGTGACCTCCATGTAGGCCGAATCAATCAGGGAACATTTGGCGCAGTGCTCACATCCCGCTGTTCTGGGCATTCCGGCTTATCTATGCTCTTTTCTTGCTCTATATCAGATTCAACGTCCGCAGCACAATCATCTTCCCTATCATTTGGATTATCTAAGTCCCCATTCCAGTTAAGCCAGGCTTCAGTGTCCGAAATGCTGTGAGGTGTGCGGTCCTCATCACTTTTGATTGGATGACATGTGATTCTTTAGATTAGGCGGACATTTAATATTTGAGTTTGGTCTCCAGGCAGGTCCTTTGCAGGTAAAGGTGGTGGCAACGGTGATCTTCCTGACAATTCAGATGCAGCTGCACCATCAAGTTGAAAGAGTGACCATGATGCGCTGACGATCTCTTCTGCATCTGAAATGGATCCCACGGCAGTCATCTTCTTGTTTTGAGCGCGAGATTCCTTCTGCGTAGCATGTAGGTTTTGGCTGCCCTGCCACATCTCCAATGGGTCGTGAACCATGGCCATTCTGTGCAGAATTCTTTCTTCGTTCTCATTCTTCATTTCCGAGTCGTTATCTGTGTGCGTTATATTCAATATTGGGTCAGCGCCTGAACAAATGCCGTTATTGGCTCGAGCAAACTGACTTACAATGACTGTTTTGCGAAGCCTCTTGCCTTTGGTTTTTGACTGCCTCCAGCCGATAACATCTAGGCCAAGGTAAGTACTGGCCTCCACTCCAACACCATGTGGTATGATAGAGAATATGTCACACCCCACATTGGAAAGATCGGCATACAATGAGTGCAGTTACTCATGTTAGCACCACCAGTCGGTTATGTCTGGTAACCAAAATGTACTGCTAATCTGCATTGGGTCAGAGTGGCAATCATTGAAATTGGGATTAATTTGCCCCCAGTTCTTTGGCGCGTCCGGCGGAGAATTCAAATGATGCCTGGCGGCAGTCAATTGACTTGCTGTGCGATCACTTCATCTGGGTGTCCTCTCAGGCAGATTGTCAGGCGTTGAGTTTTCTTCATCGTCGCTGGACAAATCATATGGATCAAACGATGATTGACAGGATGGTGAAGTGGTTGCAGATGGGATGCGATTGCTGCTGGGTAAACTTTGGTGCTGATTGACCGGCACACCTCGATGTTTGGGACGGTATTCTTTCTCAATCTACCTCGGAAATGCCTGCAAGTATTGGGATGTATCAAATGTCTCATCCTCAGGATTACCATTCATTCACTTGTCCCACTTTCTGAATGATCGCAACTTGCGAAAAGCATTGTGCACATCTGCGGAAATGAGAAGCATGCGCGTCGTTGGAGTCAATTCAGCGTAGTAGTGGGACAGCTTCTGTCGAGCTAACTTCACAGCGAAGAACTTGTCTTCCTTCAAAGGAATCTTCTTAGTAGCCAAGGCTCGCATCATGCTGTCCATTCGATTGAAGGTGTCATTGTACACTGTGATAACGTCATGGACTGTGACTGTAACATCCACAAGGTCCAATATCGAAATGGCCTCAATACTTCCATGGCATACTTCACAATGGTCCACTCATCTTGAGTTGTGAAAAGTGGCCAGTATTCAGTGTGTTTTGGATTTTGCAACCTCTCACGAGTGAACCCCTGTAATCAGTACGCGCGCTCAAGCAACTCCAGTGTTGAGTTCCACGGTGTCTTCACATCTATAATTGGTAGTACCGCAATGGGAAGTTTAGCTTAGTGACAGTCAATTAACTCAATTCGATGACCAGGTGTCAGCGTAATCAATACAGCAAGCATTCTTTGCTATATGAAGGTCAATGTCAGAACTTTCAAAATATCATGAAATACACACTTTCTCTATTCTCTTTGCTGAGCCTGGTTTCATGGCTGATACCTTATTGATTCCAGCGTTGCCTTCTTTTCGAAGTCATTGACTCTTCCCATTGTCTGTGCTTTCATCCTCTCCAAATTGCTGATCGCGCTCATGGGCATCCCAACACTTGGCGCAGCCTTTGACACCGAGACTGCTCATGATTTCATCTAAAGCCATCTGTATGACGTGCATCATTCATGGTATGTGGTTCATCAAAGCAGGCCCCGGGATGGCAGAGGACTTGAGTTTTGATTGCTGCTCGCGTGTCATCGAGGAATTTGAGGAAGCATTATCGGTCGTAATACCAAGCAAACGGCTGTCGGTAAGCTCAAACCAATCAACCACGTCCTTCACATGTACGGCAAGCCTGGCTCCAATGTGTTGGCCGTTGACCTATCATCCTTAATTAACTTTCAAAAGGGGAAGAGCGCATGCGATGGACCTCATCAAAAGAAATTTCATCTCCACATGTTGCCCAATTTCGATCAATAGAGTAAGCAAAGACTGACGTTATGGCTAGTGTGTTCGGTGATGTCCATCAGTCCGAAGGTAAACTAACATTACCTCGTGAAGGCAATTGTTTCTTAATTGCATCGACGGTCAGTGCATATTCCCTCGGGCGAATGTCGCTACGAGCTGTAGCCAACGGCAGCACTAGGTCATCATGTAAGGCTTTCGATCACCGTCGTGCCTCTAGATCTGATATAGTGTTCCATGGAATATGAGCCGAATCAAATCGTAACATGAGGTAGAGATTCCACGAGTCTTGGTGAAATTCGTAAATTTCAATGTCCTTATCTGCCAGTTTGGAACGATATGTCTGTCATTGTGGTCAATATGGATCAACCTGGATGTGAAATATGATCTTCCTCTGCGAAATTACTATTGTGATTCCGTGACTTCCTTGCCAGTTCCGGATGGCCAACGCAGTTTCATCGACCGTCGAACCAGTCCATTCAATTACCTCTGACTCTGTATATTTGTTCAACTTTGCAATGAGAAATTTTGCCGGCAACTGTTTCCCCATTGAGGTGGGCCCATGTTCTGATGGATGGCGAAGAACGTGATGATAAACGATAGATATGATGCCAGAGCTGCCGGTCTGCTCAATTCCGCAGTGTAAATAGAATCGCCACACAGGCGGGTTGTAAGGGCGCGTACGCCAGCGTTCGGCCTGATAGGCATACGTATGGTAATTATGGTATACGGTTGCAAACGTGGACTTGTGTGATAGTAAATAGGTGTATAGGTAAGATTATTGCTAGAGATCCAAGTCTCGTGGCGAGCCGACTAGATAGAATGGCCTTTACCCGGCCCTGGGTCACGTGCCGCCATTACATTATCCCTCTCTTCAGGCGCAGACCTCCTGGGCTGCATAAACCGTACAAGAGAAAAGGAAAGGAAAGGGAAACAACGAATGAAACAATCATCCTACGTACGCAATCGTACGAACCCATAAGTCCCACAACCGATCGGTACAGCTCAATGGCAACCTTTCGGCGGATCCGGCGCACGGGGAAACTTCAGATCCATTGACTGGTGGTAAAAACCCGTGCCAACGCCATTTGTACATGGCCGAAATCCAAAGAAGAGAAGAAGAGATGAGAGAAACAAGAAAACATCTAAAAGTGATCCCGTCTGCATATCTCAACTTCCTAACCCATGCTCCAACAACCATCATTCCCGTAGCTCGTATCTTGGCGTAGGACATTGTCGGAATCGTCAGGGTGGTAGAGTTCCCGCTCTTGACTCGGCATCGATGTGAGCTTCCGCTGCCGGCATCGGTCGTAGCCTTCGGTGATCATTGATCGTATACGTCAAGTGTGTGTAGTCGCGTCTCATTCGTCGACATCTAACACATACGCTTCTCTACAATGGTTATACATACCAAGTTCAAGCGTGCGAGCGCTGTCTGAGCTCTGTGCAGTGCTTCCGCATGCTCTATAGAATATATCTTGCAGCCGGTAGTGGCATTGACTCGTAGACGCTGCTTGACTAGGTAATCGTCTTTGGAAGTCCGCTTTGGTGACCATCCGGTCGACATCATGGTTGCGCTCTCGAAAGGAGGCTTCAATAGAATCTTGGTTGACTTGGTAGACTTTCCAGTCGACTTCTTGGTCGACTTCTCAGTGTGTGTCTCGGAACACTGCTTCCTGGTGGGCTTTTGACTTGTCGGTAGGACTTGACTGGTCGACTTCTCAGTAGACTTCTCGGTCCCCTTCTCAGTGTGTCTCGGTAGACTGCCTCCCGGTGGGCATTTGGTTTTGTCGGTAGGAGGCATTTTTGACACGGTCATCCCCCCTTTTGAAGTTCGTTGCTCCGTCGACGACTTAGACTCAAATCCGTTGTTGATTGCCGTTGTGGTTCGGTAGACTTATGAACTTCGGTAGACTTTTGGTGATCTTTGTTGACCGACGCGTCTTTCAGCAGCCTTCGTCTCTGGATTTCGGAGGTCTTCGACTTCGCTTGTCTTTTGGCTGGTCTTGGTCGACTTCGCTTGCTTCGTCTCATTTTTCCACCTGCTTTCATGTGATTTTTGCACTTGCTTTCGTCTCATTTTTCCACTTGCTTTGGCCTTTCTTTTTGACCTGCTTCGTGGTTCGACTTGCTTCGTGTTTCGACTAGCTTCGTGTTTCAACTTGCATTGCGTTGACCTTTCGACGACTCTTCGGGCTTTGGCCGTGAATTCTCTAGGTGGGCTTATCATCTTCCAGATGCAAGGTGCATATGTTGATTCTTCCCTAGGTACGCTGATCCCCGCTCTGTGGGTGCATTTATTACCACTGGACTTCTGTGTCGTTAAGTGCATTCTGATCCTTCATTCTGGCACCTCCGGTAGGGTCATCCCTCTCTTTAATCGTCGTTGCTCTGCCGACGACTTATCTCCTCAATTGGTTTTGTAGCTTGGTAGTATGTCAGCTGTTGCTTTCGTCAACCCGAAAGGCATGACTCGGTGTTCGAACTGCCTGTACCGCAGTTTTGTACTTGTCGCCTTCCTTGATTCGGATTAGGTGATAGGCATTCCTGGGGTCCTGTTGAGCATCTCCGAGATCACTGGGAGAGGATATCGGTTCTTCACCAGGGCTGTATTGAGAGCTCGGTAGTCCACACACAGCCGCAGTCCGCCGTCCTTCTTTCGCTCTTCCGAGATTTCGTAGATACACGCAATTTGTGTGGTTCCTCACGGCCGGGTTACCTTGTCATTTCCTCTCACGCTCTTCCTATGCTCCTCGAGCCAAAATCTCTCTTCCTCACGAACACCCTCTGGATGCCATGAAAGGTGCGGTGCGAGAGTTGCCGTATCTTTGGTGCATACGTCCAGATAGTCGTTGTATCTCACGAGCATACGACAATTCTTGATATTGTGAAATTTTGATATTGTGCTGGGATGCGACCCCCATCATCTGTTACCATCTCCACGTTAACCATGTCTGTTCCTATTCTCGTTCGCCAGGTCTGCATTGTATCGTGTTTTGGCAGAGTGGAGCTGGGCAGGGGTCCCGGGTTGGCTGGATCAGACGGTTCGTGGCAATAGACCACCTGTTAGGGGGGTGTATTCCCTAAGTAACTCTACTAAGTACCCGCTGATACTGTATAGCCACTAAGGTCCACTGCCGTAGATCCTATTCTTTATAATATATATCGTCCGATGACGTATCGTCTGATAATTCCTTTGAACTGCCTGGTTCACTGCTCTCTGAATCCAACTGAGGAGCCTGCTTTATTTCAAAGTGTCCTTCGACCGGATAACTCGCTGTTCCTTTATCCAGCTTAACGGGCCTCTTGCAATCTGCTACTAGATGATGACCCTTTCTATCAACTGGCCTAGCACACCATAGACACTCTCCCTCTTTCTTACGTCTCTGGATCTCTGCTCGATCAATGCCGGCTACTCTTGAGTCACCACTCTTTAGTAGGCCAACTGGTCTCTTCTTATACTGATTTCTTTTCCTTAGACGTTTCTTGGAAATAGCCGTAGGATTGATTAAGCCAGTAGGGGTCTTCCCTGTTGCTTTAAGGGCGGCGATTTCTCTTAGTCGTTTTGAATCCTTCAGATACTCCTCGCACTCTTTGAGTATCTTATCCTGTCTGCGATTTTCCCGATTATCCCCAAGTATCGGTGACGCGGTTCTTCCAACGTTGGGAACCTCCTCTGGGATAACGGTAACGTCGATCCCGGATTGAATATTATCGATATAATTGGGTAGTCCTTGTTCTAACCCAATAATCGATGCAAGCCACCACACACACTGCGCCACAAAGATT
>Ga0307515_10002326_pt1 | contig 41504 bp, 36 predicted proteins | sample 17_EM_MG_FD_194513 | JGI IMG/M metagenome (GOLD analysis project Ga0307515, IMG submission 194513) | Populus trichocarpa ectomycorrhiza microbial communities from riparian zone in the Pacific Northwest, United States - 17_EM | ecosystem: Host-associated > Plants > Roots > Unclassified | place... | reverse complement strand
TCGTGATCGGCCGCGACCACCTCGACAGCGGCTCGGTGGCGTCACCGAACCGGGAGACCGAGGCGATGCGCGACGGGTCCGACGCCGTGTCGGATTGGCCGATGCTGAATGCCTTGCTCAACACCGCGGGCGGCGCGACGTGGGTGTCGCTCCACCATGGCGGCGGGGTGGGGATGGGCTACTCGCAGCATGCAGGCGTGGTGATCGTTTGTGATGGCACGGCAGAAGCCGACAAGCGGCTCGAGCGCGTGCTGTGGAACGACCCGGCGACCGGCGTGATGCGGCATGCAGACGCCGGGTATGACGAAGCCGTGGCCTGCGCGCGCGAGCAAAGGCTGAACCTGCCGATGCTCGGCAAATAAGCTCGGCAAATAATCGAGCCGTTCAACGGGTGGGTGCGGTGCGGGCACATGAGTTCGCGCGCACCCACGCACATCGATCGATAGGCTTGAAGAGGAAGCGGCAGCATGTCAGGGTGGAAGCGGGGCGCCTGGATCGCGGGCGGTGTGCTCGTGCTGGTGGGGGCCGCGCTGCTCGCGCTGCCCGGCGTGCTGCGCTGGCAGGGTGAAAAGCAGCTGAGCGCCTTGCTCGGGCGCCAGGTCACGATCGACAAGGTGACGCTTGCGCCGTGGCGGCTGGAGGCCAGCGTGCAGGGCGTCACGGTCGCCGGCTTGGCCGGTGTGGCCGAACCCCAGCTTCGGCTCGAACGCCTGCGCTTCGATGCCGACATCTCATCCGTGTGGAAGCGTGCGCCGGTGGTCACCGCGCTCGAGGCCGATGGGCTGCGCCTGCGCTTGACGCGCACGGCAGCGGGCCACTACGACATCGACGATCTGATCCAGCGCTTCACGCCCACGGCGCCGCCACCTGCCACCGAGGACCAAAGCCCGGCGCGCTTCTCTCTGCACAACCTGCAGCTGCGTGACGCCGAGTTGCGCTTCGATGACAAACCCGCCAGCCGCGTGCACCAGCTGCAAGGCGTGAGCTTCGCCGTGCCGTTCCTTTCGAACCTGCCATCGGACGTCACCACGCGCGTGGAGCCACGGCTGGCGTTCACGCTCAACGGCAGCCACTTCGATTCGGGCGCACAAGGCACGCCGTTTGCGCAGACGCGTGCCGGCGAGCTCGAGCTCAAGGTGCTGGCACTCGACGTGGCGCCGTACCTCGGCTACCTGCCGGAGGGGTTGCCGGTGAAGCTCGTGCGTGCGCAACTCTCGGTCGACTTGCGCGCGAGTTTCTCGCTGGCCCCCGATGCCGCGCCGCGCGTCGTGGTGACCGGCTCACTCGGCGCGCGAGACGTGGCGCTGCAAGACGCGCACGGTGCGCCGCTCGCCACCTGGTCGCAGCTCACGCTGGGCCTGCGCGACGTGCAACCGCTGGCCCGCCAGCTGAGCTTTGGCCGCCTCGCGCTCGACGGCCTGGTGCTGCAGGTGTCACGCGATGCGAAGGGCCGCATCAATCTGCTCGACCTGGCGGAGCCCACTGCAACGTCTGCACCGACCGCACCGTCTGCGCCTTCGCCCGCTTCGTCATCTGCTCAGGTCGCCACGGCAGCCACGCCGCCGTGGGCCGTGCAGCTCGACGCTGTAGAGCTGTCGTCGGCCCGCGTCGACTGGCGCGACGCCACGCCAAAGGTCGCGCTCACGATCGATGGCATCGCCCTGAAGACCGGCGCGGTGCACTGGCCAATGAAGGGCAGCTTGCCGCTGAGCCTGTCTGCCACCTTGCGCCGCCCCGATGGCGAGGGACGTACCGATACCGCAAGCAAAGTGGCACGCAAGGCCGAAACCGACGCCGGCACCGAGAGCACGCTCGCCTGGCAAGGCGACGTGGGCATGGAACCGCTGCAGGCGAAAGGCACGCTGCGCATCACGCGGTTGCCCGCTCACCTGTTCGACCCGTATCTCGCCAGCCAGACGGCCTTCAACCTGCGGCGCGCCGAACTCGGCTATGACGGAAGCCTTGCCGTGCAGCTTGGCAAGGACGGCACCAGCGTGCAGGCCGGTGGCGAGCTCCGCGTGGCCAACCTCCGAGTGCAGACCCGGCCGCGTGCAGGCGAGGCGAAAGGCGAGCCGCTGCTGAGCTGGCAGATGCTGGCACTCGAGGGCCTGCAGGCCACCGTCGCACCGCGCGCCAAACCGCAGGTGAGCATGCGCCGCGCGACCGTGTCCGACCTCTATGCGAGCCTGCTCGTCACCGAACAGGGTCGCTTTAACCTGCAAGAGGTGGCCGCCGCACCGGTGCCGGGCGCTGCGAGCGCTCCCGTTGCCGCACCCGCTGCTGCGGCCAGCGCCTCGGCACCCGCGCGCTCCGAGCCGCAAGACCTGCCCGTTGATCTGAGCGTGGGCGAGATTCGGCTGGTGAAAGGCCGTGTCGATTTCAGTGACCATTTCATCCGGCCGAACTACAGCACCCAGCTGTCCGAACTGAATGGCCGGTTGGGCGCCTTCCGCTCCGGCAGCGCCGAGATGGCGCCGCTCGAGATCCATGGCCGCGCGGCCGGCACCGCCCAGCTCGACATCGTGGGCCAGCTCAACCCCACCGCCAATCCGCCGGTGATGGACCTGAGTGCCAAGGCCACCGGCCTCGAGCTGGCGCCCTTCAGCGCCTACTCGGGCAAGTACGCCGGCTACGGCATCCAGCGCGGCCAGCTCAGCGCGGAGCTGGCTTACAAGGTCACGCCGCAAGGCCAGCTCGAAGCGCAGAACAAGCTCGTCATCAACCAGCTCACCTTCGGCGACCGGGTCGAGTCGCCCGTCGCGACCAAGCTGCCGGTGCTGCTGGCGGTGGCGCTGCTGAAAGACCGGCGCGGCGTGATCGACGTCAACCTGCCGGTGCGCGGCAGCCTGCAAGACCCGCAGTTCAGCGTCGGCAAGCTGATCCTGCAGGTGGTGGTCAACCTGTTGACCAAGGCGATCACGTCGCCGTTCTCCTTGCTGGCCGGTGGTGGCTCCGAAGAGGCGGGCCAGATCGCCTTTGCGCCGGGCAGTGCGCGCATGACCGAAGCCAGCCGAGCCACCGTCGACAAGCTGGCACAGGCGCTGACAGACCGGCCGTCGCTCACGCTGACCATTACCGGTGCCGTCGACCCGAGCGCCGAAACCGAAGCCTTCCGCGCACTCGCGCTCGATGCACGCCTGGCCCGCGAGCGCGGCAGTTCGGGTGAGGCAGCAGGCACAACGCTCAGCGCCGACGAACGAGCACAGCGCGTACGCGAGCTCTACCGCCGCGCGCCGCTGCCCGACAAACCGCGCAACGCGCTCGGCCTCGCGCGCGACATCCCCGCGGCCGAGATGGAAGCACTGCTCCTGCCGACGATGCCGGCGCCCCCCGAGGCTTTGCGCGAGCTGGCCCTGCAGCGTGCCGTGGCCGTGCGCGAGGCGCTGCTGGCCAAGGGGCTGGCCGGGGAGCGCCTGTTTCTCGCCGCCCCTCGGCTGCACGAGCGCCGCGCCGACGAGCCGGCCTGGGTGCCGCACGCAGAGCTTCAACTGGCCGTTCCCTGACCGGCTCGCACCATATCTCGACGGCCATCACTTAGGCCATCACTTCGCAAGGATCACCATGACCCATCACACCCTCACCCCTGGCCAGCTCACTCTGGACGACCTGCAGTCCCTGCACGCCGGCGGCCGCGCGATCACCATCGACGATGCCGCCCGTGGCGCGGTGCGTGCCAGCGCGGCGGTGGTGCGCCGGGCCGCCGAAGGGCGCCAAGCCGTCTACGGGGTCAACACCGGCTTTGGCAAGCTCGCCTCCACCCGCATCAGCGAAGACCAGCTCGACACGCTGCAGCTGAACCTGATCCGCTCGCACTCGGTTGGCGTGGGCGAGCCGCTGGCGCCACCGGTCGTGCGCCTGATGCTGGCGCTCAAGGCGGCCAGCCTGGCGCGCGGTTTTTCGGGGGTGAGGGAGGTCGTGATCGATACCCTGCTGGCCGTGCACAACGCCGGGCTGGTGCCCTACGTGCCGGCACAAGGTTCGGTCGGCGCCTCGGGTGACCTGGCGCCGCTGGCGCACATGACGCTGGCCTTGATGGGCGAGGGCGAGATGCTGCAAAACGGCCAGCGAGTGCACGCGTTGCCGCTGCTGCAAGAAGCCGGCATCGCGCCGCTCAAGCTCGCCGCGAAAGAAGGCCTGGCGCTCATCAACGGCACGCAGACGTCGACGGCCCTCGCGCTGCACGGCCTGCTCAGCTTCGAGCCGGTGCTCGAAGCTGCTCTCGTGGTGGGCGCGCTCACCGTCGACGCGGCGCGTGGCAGCGATGGCCCCTTCGACCCGCGCATCCACCTGCTGCGCGGCCAGCCCGGCCAGATCGACGTGGCGCAGTACTACCGCGAGCTGCTGGCCGGCAGCGAGATCCGCAACTCGCACCGGGAGGGCGACGACCGCGTGCAAGACCCGTACAGCCTGCGCTGCCAGCCGCAGGTGGTGGGCGCCTGCCTTGACCAGCTTCGGCACGCGGCGCTCATCCTCGTGCGCGAGGCCAATGCCGTCACCGACAACCCGCTGGTGTTCGCCGGTGAGGGTGGGCAAGACGGCGTGCTGATCTCTGGCGGCAACTTCCACGCCGAGCCGGTGGCATTGGCTTGCGACGCGATGGCGGTGGCGATCGCCGAGGTCGGCGCCATTGCCGAGCGCCGCATCGCGATGCTGATCGACAGCGGCGTGTCGCGGCTGCCGCCGTTCCTCTCGGCCGACGCGGGGCTCAACTCGGGTTTCATGATTGCGCACGTCACGGCGGCGGCGCTTGCCTCCGAGAACAAGTCGCTCGCGCACCCGGCGAGTGTGGACAGCCTGCCCACTTCGGCCAACCAGGAGGACCACGTCAGCATGGCCACCTTCGCCGCGCGCCGGCTGCAGGCCATGATCCGCAACGTGTCGCACATTCTCGGCATCGAGCTGCTGGCGGCGGCACAAGGCGTGGAGTTCTTGCGGCCACTGCGCAGCTCGCCGCCCCTGGAAGCGGTGCATGCGCTGCTTCGCACCACCTGCCCGCCGATGCCGCAAGACCGCTACCTCGCACCCGACATCGAGCTGGCGACAACCCTGGTGGCTGACGGCTCGCTCGCACGCATCCTGCGCACGCTGCCGGGCTTGCCGGCGCTGTGGACCCCGGCCTGAGGCGCTACTTGCCGACCGACTGAGCGCGCAGCATCAGCAACGCGCGCTCTTGCGCATTGCGCGCGAGGCTGGCGGCACGCTCGAATTCGGCGCGCGCCTCGTCGTGGCGGCCGAGCTTGGCGAGAAAGTCGCCGCGCACGCTGGGCAGCCAGTGGTAGCTCTGCAGCGCGGGCTCGTCGCGCATCCTGTCGATGATCGCGAGCCCTTCGGCCGGGCCGAAGGCCATGCTCACAGCAACGGCGCGGTTGAGTTCGACGACCGGTGACGGCGCGGTCTGCGCCAGCGCGTCGTACAGGCCGACGATCTCGGCCCAATCGGTCTCTTCGGGCGTGCGTGCGCGTGCGTGGCAGGCGGCGATGGCGGCCTGCAAGGTGTAGAGGCCCAGCGAGCCACCGAGCGCTTCGGCGCGTGCCAGCGCATTGAGCCCACGGCGGATCAGCAGGTGGTCCCAGCGCGCGCGGTCCTGGTCCATCAGCAGCACCGGCTTGCCTTCCGCATCGACACGTGTGGCGGTACGCGACGCCTGCAGCTCCATCAGGGCCAGCAGGCCGTGCACCTCGGGTTCGTCGGCAGCCAGCCCGGCGAGCACGCGGCCGAGGCGGATGGCTTCATCGCACAGCGCCGGGCGCATCCAGTCGTCACCGGCGGTGGCGGTGTAGCCCTCGTTGAAGACGAGGTAGATCACCTCGAGCACCGAGCTCATGCGGTCGGCCAGCGTGTCGCCGCGCGGCAGCTCGAAGGGCACCTTGGCGGCGGTGAGCGTGCGCTTGGCCCGCACGATGCGCTGCGCAATGGTGGGCTCGGGGACGAGGAAGGCGCGCGCGATCTCGGCGGTGCTTAGTCCGCCCAGCAGCTTCAACGTGAGCGCCACGCGCGCTTCGGTGGAGAGCACCGGGTGGCAGGCGGTGAAGATGAGGCGCAGCAGGTCATCGCCGATGGTGTCGGCACGGGCAGCGTCGAGGGCGTCGACGAAGTCCGGCACGATCAGCGCCTCTTGTGCTTCGAGGTCATGGCCGATCTCCTCGTATTTGCTGTGCGAGAGCTTGTCGCGCCGCAGACGGTCGAGTGCCCGGTTCTTGGCGGTGGCCATCAGCCAGGCCGCCGGGTTGTCGGGCACGCCGGTCTCGGGCCAGTGTTCCAGCGCCGAGACCAGCGCGTCCTGCGCCAGCTCTTCGGCCAGGCCGACGTCGCGCACCATGCGCGCGATGCTGGCGATGATCTTGGCGGCCTCGATGCGCCAGACGGCTTCGATGGCACGGTGGGTGGTCGAGGTCATCGTCCGGCGGTTTCCAACTCAAGCTTGCGGCGGGGCTGCGTTCGGGTCCATGTACATCAGCTCCCACACGTGGCCGTCCAGGTCTTCGAAGCCGTGTCCGTACATGAAGCCGTGGTCCTGCTTTTCGTTCGGCACGGTGGCGCCGCCCGCCACTGCCTTGGCAACGAGGCTGTCGACCTCTTCGCGGCTCTCGCATGACAGGCAGATGAGGACCTCGGTGCTCTTCTTCGCGTCCGAGATCGGCTTCTTGGTGAAGGTCTGGAAGAAGGGCTCGGTCAATAGCATCGCGTGGATGGTGTCGCTGATGACGAGGCAGGCGCCTTGGTCGTTGCTGAACTGGGGGTTGAAGTGATACCCCAGGCCTTCGAAGAAAGCGCGCGAGCGCGGCAGGTTCTTCACCGGCAGGTTGACGAAGATGAGCTTGTTCATGGTCGTGTCCTTGTGTAGTTTTGTTCAGCGTTGCTCGGCGAGCGTCTTCAGGCTGGCGAGGCCGGTTTCGAAGTCGCGGCCGACCATCTTGTCCATGTTGAAGATCACGCCCATCAGCTTGCCGAGGAAGGGGCAGGGCCCGGTCATCGACCACGTGACGTCGGTGCTGCCACCGCGCGGTGCGAGTTTGAAGTCGATGAGGTTGTGGCAGGCCATGGGGGCGGTCATGTCGAGCGTCATCGAAACGCGGTCGGGACCGGTTGGCTCCACGATCTGGATGCTGCCCTTGCCCACGTTCTTGTTCCCGTCGAAGTCGTAGGCGGCACCGGGGCCGATGGTGGGGCCGCGGTAGCTGCCCTTCAGCGTCGGGTCCTTGTGGTTGTAGGGGTTCCAGGTGTTGAAGCGCTTGATGTCGTTGATCAGCGGCTTGATGCGTTCTGCGTCGGCCTGGATGCTCACCGAGCGCTCGATCTTCATCGTGTCGGGCCGGCTGGCGGCGTACAGCAGCAGTGCGGCGAGCGCCACGGCGGCGGCGATTGCGATGGCGGCGATCATGCCTGTACCCCTTCGCCAACACCCATCTCACGGAAGCGCCCGACGGCCTCGCCTTGCGCAAAGTCTTCCAGCTCGTATAGCTGGCGCACCTCGATCTCGGCGTCCTTCTGCTCGCCCATGGGCGCCGGGAAGCGGCGCGTCCACTCCAGCGCCTCTTCTCGCGAGCGCACCTGGATGAGCGTGTAGCCGGCGATCAGTTCCTTGGTCTCGGAAAACGGGCCGTCGACAACCTGACGCTGGCCCCCGCTGTAGCGGATGCGCCAGCCCTTGGCGCTCGGGTGCAGGCCGTTGCCGTCGAGCAGCACACCGGCCTTGGCCAGTTGCTCGTGGTAGTCGGCCATGGCGGTCAACAGCGGTTCTTCGGGCATGACGCCGGCTTCTGAGTCGGTCGTCGCTTTGACGATGATCATGAATCGCATGGCAGCTCTCCTGTGCGTGGGTGAGGAGCCGCGGCGATCAGTTTCCGTGGCTCACATTCACACGACGAGCGAGTGATGGCGATTTCGACAACCGGTCGAAAAAAATAACGGCTGGGTGGAAACCCGGGTCAGGCGTAGCAGGGCGCCACGGCGCGCACTTCGATCGAGCACCACTCGGCGGCCGGGCAGCTGACGGCGATGGCAACGGCCTCGTCACGCGTCTTGCAGTCGACCAGGAAGAAGCCACCGATCATCTCCTTGGCCTCGGCAAACGGCCCGTCGAGCACCAGCGGCTTGCCGCTGCGCACTTCGACGCGGGCGGTGTCTGCGTCTTGGGACTTGAGCGACTCCCCGGCCAGCAGCACGCCGCGCTCCTTCAGGTCAGCGCCCCAGCGCACCATGCGGTCATAGACCGCATGGCCTTCGGCCTCGCTGCGCGTGGCGCGTTGGCCAGAGGGTTCGGCGATCAACAGCATGTAGGGCATGGCATCTCCTTGATTTGTGTGGGCCGGTTCCGGCCGAGCGCGAAGAATAAATCAAGGAGCGGCAAAACAGGTGACGTGGGATGGAACCCGCGTTGGCGCCAGCGGGGAAGGCCAGCGGATCACGAGGCCACGTCAGCCCGTTGTCTCTCTGACTCCGCGGCGGCGGGTTCCCTGGCCGTGCGGTGCAGCTCGATATGCTCGGCCAGGTAGAGCGCATCGCGCGCCACGCCCGAGAAGCGGCCGGAGCCCCAGGTGTGCAGCCACGGCAGGCCGAGGAAGTACAGGCCCGGCTGCTGCGTCACGCCGCGCACATGCTGCGGGTGACCGCGGCCGTTGAAGACGGGGGCGTCGAGCCAGCTGAAGTCGGGGGCGAAGCCGATGCACCAGATCACCGAGCTGATGCCGGCGGCCGCCAGGTCGAGCTCGCTTCGTTCTTCAGCCGGCGACCATGGCGGCTCGTACGGCTCGCCTGCGGGCGCGTCGATGCCGTTGGCGGCGATGTACTTGTCGATACCGGTGTTGATGCCGTTGTAGATCTTGTCGGCATGGTCGAGTGCGGCCCCGAGCCGCGGTTCGAACTGGAGCTTGCCGTCTTCGACGCCGCACATCGGGCCGTAGAGTTCCATGCCTTCGAGGGCGAACTTGCGCAGGTCGATGTCGCGCCCGCCGTCGCGGCCGGTCACGTAGTGGTTGGTGTTGTCGCGCACACCCTGGCGCAGCGGGTGATCGTTGACACCCATTTCGTAGTAGCCCATGTCGGCCAGCCAGTCGACTACGTCGCGGCCGCGGTAGAAGCGGGCGCAGCGTGGCGCGTCGCCGATGGCGAGAACCACCTTGCGGCCTTCGAGGTGCAGGTCTTCGGCGATCTGTGCGCCCGACTGGCCCGAGCCGACGACCAGCACCGTGCCTTCGGGCAACGAGGCGGCGTTGCGGTACTGCTCGGAGTGGAGCTGCAACACGCTCTTCGGCAGCCGCTCGGCCATGCGCGGAACGATGGGCACGTGGTAGCCGCCCGAGGCCACGGTGACCTGGTCGGCGGTGCAGTCGCCGATGCTGGTCTTGACGAGGTAACTGCCCTCGTCGCGCGGCGTGACGCCGAGCACCGACACGCCTTCGCGCAACGGCGCATCCACCGCGTTCTTGAAGTGCTCCAGGTAGGCGAGGATCTCGTCCTTCTTCATGAAGCCGTGCGGGTCGTCGCTGCGGTAGTCGTGACCGGGCAGCTTGCATTGCCAGTTGGGTGTGACGAGGCAGAAGTTGTCCCAGCGCTGCGTGCGCCAGCTGTGCATGGCGGCGCGCTTCTCGAACACCACGTGGTCGATGCTGCGCTGCTTCAGGTAGTACGACAGCGACAGGCCGGCTTGGCCGCCGCCGACGATCACGACGCTGTGGTGGGGAAGGGGGCTCGTGTTCATGGCGCTCATTGGTACGTCACTCCTGAAAGGCCAGCACCTCGATGCAGGCGTGGGGTTGATCGGCAAAGCGCTGGGCCACTTGCTCGACGGTGGCGAGGTTGTCCATCGCGCGGGAGCAGGCGAAGCCGAACTTGGCCTCGACGCGGTCGGACGCGATCTGCGTGGCTTCGCGCAGGCGCTGCATGAAGTCGGGCAGCGGGTAGCTGGTGTGCGGCGCGAAGAAGTCCTTGATCACCAGCGAGGGTGAATAGCAGGTCTGCACGCTGGCATCGGGCCAGCGCAGTTGGTAGTGCATGGCTGGCATGGGCTGGGTTCTGCTGATGGCGAAAGAGGAATGAGGAAACCGCTCAGCCTGAGCGGGCGGAAGCGTGCGGGTGACTTGGTTTGCGCGGTACACCGTTTCATGCCGCTCTGCACTCGCGGCCCAGCTGAAGCGGCTGCAGACGGCGGGCACGTCGTAGTGGCGCCCACGCGCCACGGCGCTCAGCAACGCGTCGGCGATGGACGCAGGCGACAACGGATCGGCCCACAGCACATCGCCCTCCGCAAAGTGCTCGGTGAACGGCGCCATGCGCGACACCACGGCCGGCGTGCCGCTGGCCAGCGCTTCAAGTGCGGCCAGGCCGAAGCCTTCGAGCAGTGACGGCATGGCCAGAACGTCGGCACAGCGATAGAGCGCGGGCATGTCGCTGTCGGGCAGCGGGCCGGTGATCACGATGTCTTCATGTGCGCCGACGCGCAAGCCTGCCGCAGTGGCATCGGCAAGGAAGGCACGGGCCTCGCTGCCATGGTCGAGCAGGCTGGCGCCGCCGGCGACCACCAGTTGAGCGCGCGGCAAGCGCTCGCGAAGCAACCCGAAGGCCTGCAACTGGCGGCGCGTGTTCTTGCGCGCCTCGATGCCGCCGACCGTCAGCACCACCGGCCGCGCACCGCCGATGCCGAGACGTTCAACGACCCGTGAGTCATCGGGCATGGGCCGCGATGAAAAGCGCTCGAGGTCGACGCCGTTGGAAACCTGAGCCGCGACGATGCCCGTCTCGGCCCGCAGCCGTTCGCACCACAGCGCACTCACACACAGCACCTGGGCGGCATCGCGGATCGAGCGCTCCTCCCAGGCCTGCACGCGCGTGTCGGCGAACTTGTCGACGTGGTGCACTGTACGCAGGTAGCTGCAACCGAGATCGGCCAGCGCGTTGCCGCCGATGCCGTCGTGCGTGTGGAAGACGTCGAAGCGCTCGCATTGCAGCAGGACACCGAGGTGGCGGCGCATGGCTTCGATGCGCTGGCGTACGGTCTCTGCGAGGTCGGCACAAGAGGGCGCGAGCTCGGCCAACTCGACGCGACACGGTGTTTCGCGGAAGAAGCGCTGGCCAGGGGCGGCGGGGGCGATCAATGTGACGGCATGGCCACGGGCCAACAGGGCGCGCCCAAGCTCGAGAACGTGCACCACACCGCCGCGCGGATTGGTCGAGTGCGTCAGCAGCGCGATCTTCAGCCGCTCAGCCATGCGCCTCTCCCGCGGTGATGAAGGGCTGCTCGGCGAGGTTCCACAGCAGCGCATCGCTGCCGTGGTGGCGCAGGCTGACCTGCGGTTCGGGCAGAACCTGGCCGATGGCGGCGCCCGCCAAGCCGCGTGCGTGGAAGCGGGCGAGCACGGCATCAACGTTCTCGGGCCGCACACTCAGCACGAAGCCGTAGCTCGGAAACGCGACCAGCCATCGCAGCAGCGCGGCAGGGTCGTCGACGCTGATGCCATCGGGTCGGGGGATCGCGTCCACGTCGATGCGTGCGCCGACCTTCGAGCATTCGAGCAGCATCAGCGCGGTGCCGATGGTGCCGGCCATGCTGATGTCTTTCGCGGCCTTGCACAGGCTGTCTTCGGCCAGCATCGGCAGCAGTTCCAGGTCGGCACGCAGCCGCTCGGCCGGTGCCGATGTGGAGGCGTTCCAGTACGGATAGGGCTGCTGCCAGTCGCCGCGCAGGTCGACGGCCATCACCAGCACGTCACCCGGTTGCGCATCGAAGCTCGTGAGCAGCTTGTGGGCGCGGCCGACGATCGCCACGGCAAGTTGCCCGCGTTCGCTCTTGTGGTTGCTGTGGCCGCCGACGATGGGCACGCCATAGCGCCGAGAGGCTTCTGCCAAACCATCGAGCACCGGGTGGCCGGCCTCGGCACCGTGGCTCCACAGCGCGTCCACGACGGCGATCGGCCGCCCGCCCATCGCATAGATGTCGCTCACGTTCACCATCACGCCGCAGTAGCCGGCGAACCAGGGCATCTGCTCGACAAAGTCTTCGACGAAGCCTTCGATGGCGAAGAGCAGGTGGCCGTCGCCATCCGGGATGGCAGCGCAGTCGTCGCCGACCGCGATGTCGCTCGGCAGCGAAGGCGACAGACGCGCCATCACCGAAGAGATGTCGCGTTTGTGCGCGAAGCCGCGGCTGGCGCGCAAAGCCTCACACAGCGCCTGCGCAGCTTTCATACACGCGCTCCGGTCGAGCGGGTGACGAAGCCGTTGTCGGGCGTGGTGCAGGGCGGGTACTGGGCCAGGTTGGCCTGCATCAGGTGATGTGGGCGGCCGTGGAGCGTCTCAGCCTGCAAGGCCGCCCAGTGCAGACGCTCGAACATCGGGACGTTCTGGCTTTGCACGTGCGCGAGGAAGGTGCGGCAGCCGCGCGCATGCGCGCTGCTCACCGCCAGCCGGATCAGCGTCGCGCCGATGCGGCCGTGGTGGCGGAAGGCAGCATGCACGGCGAGGCGCGAGCCCCACCACCGGCCGGGCGATTCTTCGTGGATGCGCACGGTGCCGACCACCTCGTCGGGCGCGCCGCCGACACACGACACCGCGACGATGGACTGCGCGTGCGCGTCGATCGAATCGCGGTCGTCGCCCAGAAAGACGCCTTGCTCGACGCAGAACACTGCGCGCCTCAGTGAATGTGCCTGTTCGCGTTCCCAGTCGCTGGCGGCCCACTTGACGCGGAACTCGCAAGGTATGAACACTTCCGTTCGCCCTGAGCTGGTCGAAGGGCCTACATCGAGGTACACGCAGGCTTCGACAGGCTCAGCCCCAACGGAGTGGGGCCGCGGAGTGGAGAGCAGGGCGGCCATGGCTCAGCTCTCGTACTGCGACAACGAAGAACACGCACCGCACTTGCCGCAACCCGCCTTGATGTCCTTCGCGCGAATGCCGCCCTTCGACACCATCGCTCCCAGCGGCTCGAGGATGGATTTCATCCAGCCGGCATCCGGCGCGGGATGGTCTTCGAGCGGCGTGCCGCTGATCGGCACGAACGGCACGACGAAGGGGTAGACGCCAAGCGCGACGAGCGTCTCGCACATCGAGAGAATGTTCTCGCGCGTGTCACCCAGGCCCGCCAGGATGTAGGTGCTGACCTGGCCGCGGCCGAATACCTTCACCGAGGCTTCGAAGGCCGACAGGTAGCGTTCCACCGGCACCGTGGCCTTGCCCGGCATGATGCGTTCGCGCACGGGCTGCGTCACCGCTTCGAGGTGCATGCCGAGCGTGTCGATGCCGGCAGCCTTCATGCGCTCGAACCACCGGTCATCGTCGGGTGGCTCGCACTGGCCTTGCAGCGGCAGATCGCGTTTTGGAGGTAAGGCGGCCTTGATCGCGAAGGCGCTCTCGACGAGCACGGCCGCACCGCGGTCATCGCCGGGCGGTGTGCCGGTGGTCATCACCATGTGCCTCACGCCGTCGAGCAGCACCGCCATGCGGGCCACCTCGGCGAGTTGCTGAGGTGTCTTGTGCGCGATGGTGCGGCCGGCCGCGAGCGACTGGCCGATCGCGCAGAACTTGCACGCCTTGCGCCGGCTTTCGTAGCGGATGCAGGTCTGCAGGATGGTCGTGGCCAGCACGTCGGCACCGTGTAGCGTGGCGATGTGGCCGTAGGGCACGCCGTCCATGGTCTGCATCGAATAGAAGCGCGGCTGCTTCGGGAACTCGATGCGCGCGATCGGAATGGCCCCGCGCTTCAGCGCGCTGTGGCCGGTCGCATCGGGTGCATCGGCGAGGAATGGCGAGTCCCACGCGCTCGAGGTGTGCACCGGCACCATGATCGTATGGCCGTCGATGGTGACGGCCTTGTGGTCCGACGGCCCGGCACCGCCGCGTCGGCTGGCCGCGCCCGCGTGCGGGTCAACCAGCCGCAACCCGAAGGACTGCAGCTCGGTCATCAGCTGACGCGCGCTGTTCGACGATGGCGTGTTCGAAAGGGTTGGCGTGCTCATGGGGAGTGCTCCAGGTTGAAACCGCGGGGTCGGTGGCGGGCATCGCAAACGTCGTCTGCGCGGGCCGGTCGTTGATGGCCAGGCTCAGCAACTCGGGGCGCGCGTAGTGGCCCACCGAATCCATCATTCGCTTGCGCTTGGTGATGAGCGCCATGTCGAGGTCGGCGATGACCATGCCTTCGCCCTCGGTCAGCGGCTCGGCCAGGTACTTGCCTTCGGGCGAGACGATGGCGGTGTGGCAACCGCCGCGCAGCGCACCCTGCAGGCCGGCATCGGGTGTCACCGACTGGATCTGCGCGTCGGTGAGCCAGCCGGTGGCGTTGATGACGAAGCAACCCGATTCGAGCGCGTGGTGGCGGATCGTCACCGCCATCTGCTCACCGAAGATCGGGCCGACCAGCGAGCCGGGAAATTGCGCGCAGTGGATCTCTTCGTGCTGCGCCATCAGGGCATAACGTGCGAGCGGGTTGTAGTGCTCCCAGCAGGCCAGTGCGCCGACGCGGCCGATGGCGGTATCGACCACCTTCAGGCCGGCCGCGTCGCCCTGGCCCCAGATCATGCGTTCGTGGTATGTCGGCGTGATCTTGCGGCGCTTGAGCTTCAAGCTGCCGTCGGCGTCGAACAGCAGCTGGGTGTTGTAGAGGCTGCCGTGGTCACGCTCGTTCACGCCGAGCACCACCACGACGCCGCGTGCGCGCTCGGCAACTGCCTGCGTCACCGGGCCGGGCACGACCACTGCGCGCTCGTAGAGCTTGAGGTGGTCGGGGCCTTGTTTGCAGGGCGGCAACACGAACGAGAAGTAGGGGTAGTAGGGCACGAAGGTCTCGGGGAAGACCACGATCTGCGCGCCCCTGTTGGCGGCCTCGTCGATGGCCGAGCACACACGGTCCAGCGTGCCTTCCGGCTTGTCGAAATCGGGTGCGATCTGCACCGCAGCCGCACGCACGATGGAAGGTGTGCCCATCGCGATCACAACGTCCAGGTGTCGAGGATCAGCGCACCGGCCTTGCGGTGCAGCAGCACGAGGTCGAGCACGTCGAGCGGATTGATTGCTCTGATGCCTTCAATCAACGAACCTTCGCCATGCCCGTACAGAGCCTGCAGTGCGAAGCGGCAGGCATAGACCTTTCCGCCCTCGGCCATGAACTTCATGATCTGGTTGTTGAAGTTCTGGTGGCCCGGGAAGGCTTCGTCGCCCAGTGTGGGAAAGCCGCGCTGCACGCCAAGCGTGACGCCCGGGCCGTACAGCAGGATCGATGTCTCGAAGCCCTTGCGCTTGAGCCGCGTGGCCTGCAGCAGGTTGACGAAACCGATCGAGCCTTCGAAGGCCACGGTGTGGAAGGTGACGAGCGCCTTCTCGCCCGGCTCGGCCTTCACGTCCTCGAACACCTTCTCTTCGTAGTCGACGAGTGCGTCGCCTTTCTTGTGGGGGGCAGCGGTGACTTTGGGCATGGTGAATCTCCTGGAGGTTGGATGGCTGTGCGCCTCTTCTTTTGCATGGGAGATGCCACCAGCCGGCCAGGCGATGCGATCAATGCGCGATCAACGGCAGGTGGCGTGGCCTGCGGGTTCGATGGGGGTCGCAGGCAGGCGTTTCGCTAAGTCGATGAGTCGCCGCGAAGGCGCACGCATTCAGGGCTCGGGTGATGCAATCAATGCACCCGATCAACGGCTTGAACTGCACCCCGGCCGTGCATCGGTCGCCGAATCACGCGATCAGAGCCGGCATGGTTGATGCGATCAACTCGGGCTTCGCTATGCAATCAACAACACCCTGATGGTCACCCTCACTGCACGCTGGCGCCGCCGCATCGAAGCCAGCGATCGCCCGGCTTATCTGCTGATCCCCGAGCTGATCGCCGAAGACTTGCGTGATCAGCGCTTGGCCGCGCGTGATCGCCTGCCCACGCTTCGCGAACTGGCTGACGCGCTTGGCATGAACTACACGACCGTGGCCCGCGGCTATGCCGAGGCACGCAAGCGTGGGCTGATCGATTCGCGCACCGGCTCGGGCAGCTTCGTGCGCGGACGTGGACTCGCGCTGCCGCTGCGCAACGGCACCGGCGCCGAGATGACGATGAACATGCCGCCCGAGCCGGCCGATGCGGCATTGGTCGCGCGCATGCGCGACAGCGCGGCCGAGGTGATGGCCAGTACCGACCTCTACGGCATGCTGCGTTACCAGGACTTCGGCGGCACGCCCGAAGACCGCGAGACCGGCGTGCACTGGCTGCGCCGCCGTCTCTCGGGCATCGACGCGTCGCGCGTGCTGGTGTGCCCCGGCATCCACAGCGTGCTGGCCGGGCTGATCTCGCAGCTGGCGCGGCCGGGTGAACTGATCTGCGTCGATGCGTTGGCCTACCCGGGGCTCAAGGCCATCGCCACGCAGTTCGGTGTGCAGCTGCACCCGATGGCGCTCGACGACGACGGACCCGACGTGGCCGCCTTCGAGCACGCGTGCAAGACGCTCAGCCCCAAGGCGGTGTACTGCAACCCGACGCTGCTGAATCCGACCACCGCGACCATGTCGCTCAGGCGCCGCGAGGCGCTTGCCGACGTGGCCTTGCGCTACAGCGTGCCCATCATCGAAGACGACGCCTACGCGATGCTGCCGCGCCGCAAGATCCCGCCGGTGGCCACCTTCGCGCCAGAGCTCACCTACTACATCACCGGCTTCTCGAAGTGCCTCGGTGCCGGCTTGCGCAATGCCTATGTGTGTGCACCGAGCGAGAAGGCCGCGCAACGCCTGGCCGGCGCACTGCGCGCGACGACGGTGATGGCCTCACCGTTCACCAACGCGCTGGTCACGCGCTGGGTTCGCGATGGCACGGCCGATGCCGTGCTTGAAGCCATCCGCGACGAGTCACACAGCCGCTACGAGATGGCGGTGAAGCACCTCGGCCGCTATGGCGTGGTGGCGCAGCCTGAGGGCTTTCACTTCTGGCTGCCGCTCGACGCGGCATGGAGCCCGGTGGAGTTTGCGTCGTACCTGCGCATGCAGGGTGTCGGTGTGGTGGCGAGTGCGGCCTTCAGCACCGACGGCAACCCGCCCGACGCGGTGCGGGTGTGCCTGGGCGGGCCGATGGGCCATGACGATTGCGACCGCGCGCTGCAGCTGATCGCAGAGACGATCGAGCATCCGCTGCATCCCCATTCGACGCTGGCGTGACGGGTGCTCTGCACACCTCCGGTTCGTCGCTTGCTTTATGTCACATCTTGAGCAGAAGACTGCGCGCGGATGGACTGAGCTTCACGGCCACTCATTTGGTGTGTAGCTGCAGAGTGAGCGACGTGGCACCATGAATACACGTCGCTTGACCATCCCCCGAACCCGGTAAAAGCTGCTCCCGATGGTTGCAATATTTACCGAAACCTCCACGAACAGAGGGGCATGTCGACAGAGACAATCGACTTACACCCATGCTCTCATCCACGCAAAGTATTTCCAAAATCAGTTCTGATTCCGTCGTTGACTCGGCAGGCGTGCAGACGGCCACCACGGTTGATCTTCAATCGGTCCGGGCCACTTCAAGCGACGACTATGTCGTCATTCGAGGGCGGCGGCTCGACATTGCTCGGCATGTCGACCCCAGGCTTTTCGACCCTTCGTACATCGCCGAGCTGCGTCAGCAGCTGCAAGAGGCGAAGCCGTTCCCCCATCTCGCCGTCAGTGGCTGGTTCAACCCGGTACTGCTTGAGCTGGTGCGCGAAGAGTTTGACTTCGTCGACAAGAGCAAGTGGAAGGTTCACCACAACGACATGGAGCTGACCCGGCGCTCGGCCAAGCACGATGACCTGGGCCCGGCTTCGCAGATCTATTTCGGGATCGTCAATTCCGGTTGGTTCGTCGACATGATCTCTGAGATCACCGGCGAGAAAGACCTTCTGCCGGACCCCACGCTTCTGAACGGTGGCCTGCACGAAACGCCCCCCGGTGGAAAGTTCAGCATCCACCGCGACTTCGACCGTCATGCGCGCTACGGCCTGAACAACAAGATGGTGTTCATCACGTACCTCAATCGCAACTGGGACCCGGCCTGGGGTTCTGCATTGGAACTCTGGGACAGCACCACCCGCACGAGCGTTCGTTCGGTCCAGCCGGAGTTGGGCAACTCGGTCCTGCTCGTGCATGGCCCCAAAAGTTTTCACGGCCACCCCGAGCCGATGACTGCGCCGCCCGGCCAGACAAGGCGCTCGGTGGCGGTCTATTACTACGACAACCCGGCCGCAGAAGAGATGCGTGCCCAGCGCGTTTCATCGGTGTTCCTGTTCGCGCGCCGCTCGCCTTCGTTGCGTCGTGCCGTGCGCCAGCTTTTGCCGCCGATCCTCGTCGACGCGCTGAAGAAGCTGATTCGGCGCTGAGCGCTGCGCGGCGAAGGCGGTTGAGGCCCCAAGCGCCCTCAGCCGCCTCCGGGTTTGCCCGGGCTCGGGATATGCTACTTGGCATCTGTACATGGATTGGTGGGAGGAAATTAAATGAAAGTCACGGTCATCGGCACCGGGTATGTGGGACTGGTCAGCGGCGCCTGCTTGGCTGAGATGGGCAACGACGTCATGTGCGTCGATGTGGACCAGCGCAAGATCGACATGCTCAAGGACGGAAAGATCCCGATCCATGAGCCCGGGCTGCAAGAGATGGTGCTGCGCAACGTCGTTGCCGGACGCCTTCACTTCACGACCGACATCGCGGCCTCGGTGCAGCACGGCACGATGCAATTCATCGGCGTCGGCACACCGCCCGATGAAGACGGCTCGGCCGATCTGCAATACGTGCTGGCGGCAGCGCGCAGCATCGGCCGGCACATGACCGACTACAAGGTCATTGTCGACAAGAGCACGGTGCCGGTGGGCACCGGAGACAAGGTGCACGAGGCGATTCGCGCCGAGCTTGCGGATCGGGGCGTCGACGTCGGTTATGCCGTGGTCTCGAACCCGGAGTTCCTGAAGGAAGGCGCTGCGGTCGAAGATTTCATGCGGCCGGACCGGGTGATCGTCGGTGCCGACGATGAACGCGCCGTGCTGTTGATGCGTGCGCTCTACTCCCCCTTCATTCGCAACCGCGACCGCATGCTCGTGATGGATCGGCGCAGCGCCGAGTTCACCAAGTACGCGGCCAACGCCATGCTGGCCACTCGCATCAGCTTCATGAACGAGTTGGCCTTGCTGGCGGAGAAGATCGGTGCAGACATCGAACTGGTGCGGCAGGGCATCGGCAGCGACCCACGCATCGGCACCCAGTTTCTGTATGCCGGCGCAGGTTATGGCGGTTCGTGCTTCCCGAAGGACGTGAAGGCGCTGGTGCGGGCGGCCGAAGATAGCGGCGTCGACCTCAAGGTACTGAACGCCGTCGAGGCGGCCAACGAGCGGCAGAAGATGGTGCTGGTCGACAAGGTCGTCTCGCGTTTCGGCGAAGACCTTACCGGCCGGCAGTTCGCGATCTGGGGCCTGGCTTTCAAGCCCAACACCGACGACATGCGCGAGGCGCCGAGCCGCGTGATCATCGGTGAACTGACGCGCCGTGGCGCCACCATCAAGGCCTATGACCCGGTTGCGATGCCGGAGGCAAAGCGCGTTCTGGACGGTGTGAAGGGTGTCGAGTTTGTCGACGCACAGGCGAATGCACTCAAGGACTGCGACGCGTTGCTCATCGTCACCGAATGGCGGCAGTTCAAGAGCCCCGATTTCGACCAGATTCGCGACACGCTGAAGCAGCCGGTCGTGTTCGACGGGCGCAATCTTTACGATCCCGCGTTCATGTCGGCCCTGGGCCTCGAGTACCACGCCATTGGCCGCAGCTCTCAGCCGAGTGCGGCGCCAACGCAAGGCCCGCTGAGTTGACACAGACGACGCCTCAAGGGGCGCCTGCCGGTGACACCGCAGGGAACGAACCGGCTCGTTCCGACCCACCAAGCTCAGGGCCCGCGCAGCAGGTGACGGTGATCACGGTCACCTATGGCGACCGTTGGGCCTTCCTCTCTCAACTGCTTGCGTTTGCAGCTGCCCAATCGGCGGTGCGGCGCGTCGTGGTGGTGGACAACAATTCTGCTCAACCGGTCGAGCGGCTGGTCGAGCAGGCCGGCCATGGGCACTTCGTGACGGTGCTGACGGAGTCGCGGAACTCCGGGTCGGCCGCCGCGTTTGGCAAGGCACTCCGTTACGTCGTCGAGCAGGGGGACTCGGGATTCGTCTACCTTCTCGATGACGACAACCTGCCGGAGCCGGATGCGATTCGCAAGTTGTTGGAGAGAACCGCCAGCATGGCCCCTGGGGATGTGCTGCTGTCGCTGCGCAAGAATCGCCAGTACCTGATGGACGCGGTCAATCATCGTCAAAACCTCAGGTACCGGCTCAACGCTTTCTGTGGCAACGAAATCTGGAGTTCGATTGGCCGCCGGATCGGGCTGTCGCGTCCGGCACCCAAGACGCCATTGCCAGTGGGCGTGGACATCGAGTCAGACTTCGCGCCGTACGGAGGCATGCTGTTCTCGGCCGACCTGCCACGGCGCGTCGGCTATCCGAACGCAGACTACTTCGTCTATGCCGACGACTATGAATACGTTTGCCGCATTCGCGCTGCGGGCGGAATCGTCCGGCTCTGCCCTGACAGTGTCATCGCCGACCTCGAGGAGGTGTGGTTCGATGCAGACCGGAACGGAGAAGGCGTGCCTGCATGGTTCTCGCCGTCCAGTACCGACTTTCGTGTCTTCTATTCGGTGCGCAACCGAGTGGCGTTGGAGCGTGCATGGTTGGTCACCCGGCCCGTTCCGTATTTCGCGGGCGGCTTCGTGTTCGTTCTGATGCAGGCCATCAAAGCGCTGCGGTGCGGGGTTCAACCGAAGTTCATGTGGCACCGCTTGAAGCTGCTCTGGCGCGCGACCAAGTCCGGGTGGCAGGGTCACCTTGGCGAGGCTCGCCTTTAGCTGTGCCCGGGGACGATTAAGGTGAACTTGTGCCGTTCGACCTCACGGGCTGGGCCTGCCGACGGCGGCCGGCGCATGTGTGCCATGTACGATCAGGCGCACATGTCAGTACAGGGCTCAAAGCCATCCCTTACCTCCTTCGCAGCTGTCAGGCAGCCGCTGGAAATGGTGAGGCGCTGAATGCGCGCACTGCGTCGATTCACTCGCTCCAGTCTGCATCTGCTGAAGATGTCGGCACGCGCTGCCTGGGCTGATTGGCTGAATCTGGTGAGTCGGCGGGCGGTGGTCGACGATCGAACCACCGTTGTTGTCAGTCTGACCACCCACAGTGTGCGGATCAGCCGCGTGCATCGCACCATCGAATCCATCGGCAGAGGCCGAGTTCGGCCGCAGCGGCTCATCCTTTGGTTGGGCCTCGGTGAACGCGAGCGGCCTTTGCCGCAGCCGCTGCAGCGGCTGCGGGCGCGTGGCCTCGAGGTGCGTTACGCCGAAGATTGCGGCCCGCACACCAAGTACTTCCCGTACGTCTGTTCCGAACCGAAGCACCTCGTCGCGATGGTGACTGCCGATGACGACACCTGGTATCCCCGCTTCTGGCTCGATCGGCTTTGCCGTGCGCACACCGCCCAGCCCGAGCTGGTGCATTGCTATCGCGCGCGCCGCATCCAGCTGAAAGACAGCGGGCTTGCGCCTTACGCCACCTGGCCTTTCGTCGTAAGCAATCAACCCGGCCCCACGGTTTTTGCGACCGGTGTGTGCGGTGTCATCTACCCGCCCGCCTTGTTGGACACCTTGCGCGACGCCGGCACGGCGTTTCAGTCGTGTTGCCCGAAGGCCGACGACCTGTGGCTGCATGTCACCGCGCTTCGCAGTGGCTTCGTTGCCCGCCAACTCGACGCCAAGGCCGCCGAGTTCGACACGATGCCGTCGACGCAGTCCATCGCGTTGTGGCATCAGAACCTGATCCTGTCAGGCAACGACCCTCAGGCTGCGGCCACCTACACCCAGGCTGACGTGGCTCGCTTGCGCGTGGCCTGAGCCGCTCGCAGAATCAGCGCGGCCGGCGCAGCAGCGCGCGCAAGTCAGACAGGCTGCGGCGGAACACGAGCGTCAGCACAGCCACGTACACGACCGCGCCGAGCGGGCACGCCACGATGAGTGTCTGCAGGGGGCTCACATCCTCACGCGCGCAGACCCACACGACCGCGCGCACGGCAGCGGCCATGATCAGCGCAGAGCCAACAGGTGCCGCCAGTGCCTTGGCGAGATCGACCAGCGACGAATCGAGTTGACGCAAGGTGACGACCATCACCGGGATGAAATTGAACACGTTCGCAGCTAGGTAAAGCGAAGCCAGCACCAGCACGTCGTATTGCGCGCCGACGAAGAACGCCGACAGCTGCGTGATGGCGGTCACAACGCCAACACGCATCATCAGGTCGGTCCGGCCGCGCGCCATGAAGATCGCCCCAGTGCTGCTCATGATGGACTGCAGGAATCCCGTCGGTGCCAGCCACATCAGGATGGCCGCGACTTGGTCCCACCCTGACCCGAAGGCGGTGGTGACGAAGGCCTCGCGCACGCTGAACAGGCCTGCCATCAGCGGTGCGGTGATGGTCGCAATGAGCGCGATCGTGCGCAGGTACAGCGACGCCATGTCGGCTATGCGCGTCTGCTGCTGGCTCATGATCGGATACAGCGCGCGTGACGCGACGCTCGTCAGGCTCTGGATCGGAAACAGCATCAGGCGATACGCCACCGAATAGAAGCCGAGAACGGTGGCGCCGAGGAAGCGCCCGATGATCATGCCGTCGGCATTGCGAGAGAAGTAGTTGATGAACTGGAAGAGGCTGAGGTTGCCGCTGAATCCCACCAGGCCCTTAAGTTCAGAAAGGCTCCCGTTTCTTCCGGGGCGCCAGAGGGACTTCTTCCAGAGAAACAGGGTGGAGACCACGGCATTGACGATCGCTTGCACCACCAGGCTGAACACGCCCCATCCTGCTGCTGCCGCGGCGATGGCGAAGGCCACGCCAAGCGTCAGGGCCGCAAGTTCAATCTGCGCGATGGACTTGAACTGCGAGCGCCGCTCCAGCAGGGCTTGATGCGTTGTTGCCGAGGCCGTGATCGGAAAGATCACCGCCAGTGCCCACAGTACGGGTGGCAATTCGGTCGAGCCGAACAGGTGGGAAATGGGAATGGCCCCTACCCACAAGACGAGGGCGACCGCGGCGCCCATCGACAGATTCAGCCAGAAGACGCTGTCGAGCAGCTTGTCGCTGAGGTTGCGACTCTGCACCACGGCCGCGCCGGTGCCGAGATCGCGCATCAGCAGCGCGAAGTTGGTCACGACCGTTGCCATCGCCATCACGCCGTACTGCTGCGCGTTGAGCAGCCGCGCGAGCGTGGCCATGCTGATGAGCTGCAGCGCGATCTTGCCGACCTGGGCGATGGCCACCCACTGAGCATTGCCCATCGCCGACGGCGGTGGGTCGGCAGGCAGGGGCGAAGGGGCGGGAGAAGGAGCTGGCTTCGGCGTCTTGTCAGTCACTGTCCGGCCCCGCTCATGCCTTGTGTGGCGTCACGCAACGCCTTTGATTGCAGAGGGAAGGGCCTAGCGCCGAATGGAGTCAGGTGCATGCAGTCACGCCGTGGAATGGGGGTGCCGAATCGAGGCGGAATAGCGCGTCTTTGGCAGTCGGTGAGCTCGCTGGATCTCATCTGCGAACTTCGCGTCGGAGCGTAGCATGGCGACACCGTGCCGAGAGCCAAGGAGCACGTTTTGACACGGCTTCATCGATGCGGCAACACAGCGATCGCGCCGATGCACATCGGCACTGATCTTGCTGCTCTTCGGGTGGTCTCTTGCCGCCCGACTTGGTCGGCGCAGTTTCCATTCAGTCGATCACGCGAGCATGGGGGGGTGGCGTCATTTCACGGGCCTACTTCTCGTACAGTCGACAACCCATGAATGAGCAACGACTGATACACAGCCAATGAGAATTGCATACCTCAGCACACTGTATCCGCCCAATGTTGCCGGGGGTGCCGAGTTGGTTCTCAGGAGTCAGGCCGAAGCCATGAGCGCACGTGGACACGATGTCCAGGTCATCGCGCTTCGTGCCGAGCCGGGAGTGCATCGCGAAGTCGTCAATGGTGTGCTGGTGACGACCGTCGGCATCCACAACGAATACTTCAATTTCTGGCAAGTGGCGCACCCAGCGCACAAACGCTTGCTCTGGCATGTGCGCGACCGCAACAACCGGCCGATGGCCGAGGCGCTGCGCGAGCTGCTACGCGAGAGCCAGCCCGATATCGTCTGTTGCCACAACCTCGCCGGCTGGTCGATCAGCGCCTGGGAGGCGATCGATTCCTTGGGCATTCCCATCGTCCAGGTGTTGCACGATCAGTACCTTCGCTGCTCCAAGTCGAACATGTTTCGAAACGGCAAGAACTGCGACAAGCCTTGCCTGGACTGCCGAGCACTGCGCATGTCGCATGCGCAAGCCAGCGAACAGGTCACTGCCGTGGTCGGCGTCAGCCGCTTCGTTCTGGATCGCCTGTTGAACGCGGGGTATTTCTCAGAGGCGCCGATTCGAGAGGTGCTCTACAACTTCGGTACGTCGGTGCCAAGTGAGCTGCTGCCTAAACAGCGGGCACCGCGCCTGCGCTTGGGATTCATCGGCTTTCTCGCTGAGAGCAAAGGCATCGAATGGCTGTTGCGCACGTTCAGGGAATCGCGTCTGACCGATGTGGAGCTGTTGATTGCCGGTCGTGGCGAAGAGCAGTACGAGAAGGGTCTGCGTGAGCGCTACGGCGACACGGACGACATCAGGTTCCTGGGGTTCACCAAGCCGGCAGACTTCTTTGCCCAGGTCGACGTGGCGATCGTGCCATCGCTTTGGAACGACACGCTCCCGAGCGTCGTTTTCGAATCGCTGGGATACGGCGTGCCGGTAGTCGGGTCGCGCCGAGGGGGCATTCCGGAGATGGTGCTGGATGGCGTGAACGGCCTCGTCTTCGAGCCCGACGATCCTGCGTCTCTCGTGAGTGCCATAGTGAAACTACGGGACGACCCCGCTCTGCTGTCTTCCCTTCGCAGCGGTTGCCAACCAAGCGCGGCGAAGTTCTATGACGTTCAAGGCTGGGCAGCCGGGCAGGAAGAGATCTTTCGCCGCGCTCGCCAGCACGCGGATTCACGGGCAGTCCTGGCATGACGGCCGCCACCACCTTCCGCGAGCCGGCTGCACTGGCGGCCCCGACCACCCGAACGATCATCGCCGTCGGGGTCGGCGTCTACGTGGCGACGCAGGCTTTCGACTCGGCGCTTCGCTGGCTGCTCGAATTCGGCGGCGCGGGCGCCGCCATCTACGGGCGCGATGCCATCGTCTTGTTGTGCGTGCTGTTGTGCGTTCATGAAATCGCCCGGGAGCGTCGTGACATCGTCGGCAGCGTGGTGGTGTTCTGGATACTCGCCGCACTGGCCTGCATCTCGTTGCTGTCGGGGCTCGGAATTGCCCAGACGCTTTTCGGCGTGAAGGTCTGGCTGCCGTTGGTGCTGGGGTTCCTGCTGGTCGAAGCCAAGGTCGTACCTCACCTGAATCACCCCAAAACCTGGTTCCTGCTGTGGGCCGTGGTGTGCGCAGGCGTGCTCGTCAACTATTTCGATCGATTGCCGTGGGCGGGCTTGACGGTACAGGTGGGCGACGTCGCCATCTCCGGTAACCGCGAATGGACGGCAGCCGGCGTGAAGCGACTCTCGGGGTTCTCGCGCACGAGCTTCGACGCCGCAATCATCGTCTTGCTGCTGCACCTGTATCTGGTCTGTGTCTGGCGCTCGCTGTTCGTTCGCACGGTGCTGACGCTCGTTTCAGGACTGGTCATCGCGCTCACCACCGCGAAAGGCGCAGCCGGCGCCTTCGTGCTGGTGACGGCGTGCTTGCCCTTTCTCGGCTTCGCGCGTCGAACCGACTCCGCCTGGCGCGTACTGTTCTTGGCAGCGCTGGTGGTCCTGGCGGCCATCGGCCTCGTCTTTCCGCTTGTGTCGTTGCAGATCCCTCTCCCTCGCCTGCCCGAAGGCTCCCCCGAGCACTGGCTCTTGTCGTCGGTCGTCTCGAGGGCATGGGACACCTGGCCGCGCGCGCTGCGACTTCTGGAAGACTGGCAGGCCATCACCGGGCGCGGCCTGGGAGGCATCGGCGCGGCGCAGTACGCGTTCGAGTCGGGCAGGGCCAACCCGGCGGACAGCTTTTTTGTTTACGTGTACGTGACGGGCGGCATCCTGGGGGCCTGGTTTTATTTGGCCTTGCTCTATGCAAGCCGCAAGTTGCAACTTCAGCGCGTTGAGCACCAGATCGCGTATCTGGTGCTGCTTTGCTTGTTCGCGTATGGGTTGACGATCAACGTCATCGAGAGTGCCGTCTTCGCCATCGTGATCGGCATGGTGTCTGGGTTGCTGATGCGGCGAAGCCGGGAAGAACATGAAATTTCAAAGTAATTGGCTTCGGCATGCGGCCGCCTCCGGCCAAGCATTGCTGTGCGCTCTTGCGCTGATCACCCTCTGCGCGAAACCGGCATGGGGCGCGGAAGCGACGCCGATCTGGGGTGTCGGCGTGCATCTCCCATCCGGGCAGACCAATGCCACCGAGTTGCGCTCGCTGCTTCAACGCCTGGGCGTCACTTCGTTTCGCGACGACGTGCAATGGAGCCAGCTCGAAAAAGAACCAGGCGTATTCCGCTTTCAGAATGCCAATGCGCAGATCGACGACCTCATCGCCGGCCGCTCCGGGCCGCGTGTGCCGGGCATGCTGGTGCTGCATTCCGACAACGCCTTGCACTTTCGAGGCATGCCGCGCACCGACGAAGACCGAGAGGCCTTCGCCGAGTACGTGAAGGTGGTCTTCGAGCGATTCGGCGACCAGGTCTCCGGCTACGAAGTGTGGAACGAATGGAATCTCGGGGCCGGTGCGCGTGATGGTCCCCGCGGCTCGGTGGAAGACTACGTTCGCTTGCTGGAACGGGTGCGCAGGGTGGCCGATGAGGTCGGCATCAAGGCGCCGTTGATCGCCGGAGCGGTCGGTAATCGCGACATGGCGTGGATCCGCCGCTTCGTGCAATTGGGTGGGCTGCGACTCGCAGAAGGGTTCTCCGTTCATCCCTACAACCATTCTGCGAGGGACGCGTCTGCCGAGGAGGTCGTCTCCTGGATGGATGGGCTCGATCGCGAGCTGCGCCAAGCCAACGGCGGCAAGTCGAAGCCGCTCTACATCACCGAGATCGGCTGGCCGACACACGACAAGGGAACAGACGAGGCCACGGCGGGAGCGCGCCTCTTCAAGATGAACCTGCTGTTGCAATCGAGGCCCTATGTCGCCGGCGTGTGGTGGTACGACTTGTTCGACGATGGAAACGATCCATCCAACCGAGAGCACCGCTTCGGCTTGATGCACAAGGATCACACGCCGAAGCCGGCCTTCAATGCGCTGATGCAGTTCATGCAGCTTGCCGCCAAACGGACGGTGGTTCGCTCGACGACCACCGACAAGGGTACGATCGTCCAGCTGTCTGAGTCGCCAGGGCAGCCGAACATCGTTGCCTGGGCGCCTGAACGTACCGTGAGCAGCCGATTGCGCGGGGCATCGGGGCCAGCATCGCGCCGACTGAGTCTGGACAACGGCTCGTCGGCCGCCGAAACCAAGGTCGACTCGTCGGGTCCGGTCGAGCTGAGTACCGTGCCGGTGCTGCTGAATGCAAGCGACGCTGCCAACGTGAAGCTCGACTGACCGATGGCTTTGATCTTCGACGCACGCTGGATCGGCGACCATGGCATCGGCCGGTTCGCCAGAGAAGTGCGAAAAGGCCTTGGCAGCGCGCAGGACCTGAGCGGCGGCCCCAAGCCTTCGTCGCCCTTGGACTCCGCGTACCTGATGTGGAAGCTGCTGCCTGCCGCACGAACCTCGGTCTTTCTTTCGCCTGGCTACAACGCTCCGGGAACGTCGAGGCTGCCGTTCGTCTTCACGCTGCACGACCTCACCCACATCGACTCACCGGAGACGCGCAGTCGGTCGAAGGCGCTGTACTACCAGCACTTCCTGAAGCCGGCCTGCCACCGTGCCCGAACGATCTTGACCGTCTCGGAGTACTCGCGTGCGCGCATTGCGGAGTGGAGCGGGCTCGACGCGAAGCGCATCGTCAACGTGGGCAATGGCGTGGACAAGCACTTTCGCCCGGACGGGGAGCGGTTCACGCGTCCGCGCGGCTACCTCTTTGTCGTCGGCAATCGCCGTCCTCACAAGAACGAAGCCCGAACGCTCGCTGCATTTGCTGCCGTGGCGCATCGGTTTCCGCACGATCTGGTGTTTTTGGGCGAGCCGAGCCCTGCGCTCGTGGAGCAGGCAAAAGCTGCACAGCTCGAGTCGCGCGTGATTTTTCTCGGGCGCGTCGACGATGAACGATTGGCCGCCACCTATCGCGGTGCCGATGCGGTGATGTTTGCCAGCCTGCATGAGGGTTTCGGACTCCCCGTGGTCGAAGCGCAGGCGAGCGGCACGCCCGTCATTACCTCCAGAGACACCTCGCTGCCCGAAATTGCCGGGGGCGCTGCGATCCTGGTGGACCCACGCAGCACCGAGGCCATTTCAGATGCGATCGAGCGCGTGCTCGAGAGCGCGGAGCTACGACAATCGCTGGTGAACTCAGGCTTGGTCAACGCCACCCGCTATTCGTGGGAGCGCACGGCAGGCCTGGTTCGCGACGTTATGGCTTCCATCGAGTGACCCCGATGCCATCCGAAACCCACAGTTTTCTGACTCAAAGCGTCAGCGTCGTCATTCCGTCGCGCGATGGGCGAGAGACCTTGAAGCGTGCGCTTGATTCGATCGTGCCCGGAGCGCACCACGTTCGGGAAGTCATCATCGTCTACAGCAACAGCCCGGCCGAGTTCAAGGCGTATTGCGAGGCGCTGCTGCCTCAATATGAAGCGAGCTTCAGCGCCCGGGCCGTCGACAGCGGCGCGGCAAGCAATGGCGCCATTGCCCGGAATCTGGGGATCCAGACTGCCGTAGCGCCCCTGCTTGCGCTCCTTGACGACGACGACGAGTGGCTGCCCGAGAAGCTCGATGTCTATCTCGAGCACATCTCGCGCCTGTCCTTGCCCGAAGACTTTGTGCTCTTCTCCCAGGTCGTGTCGTGCAGCGAAGACCGCACCGGTTGGCAACTGTTCCCGTCGATCCCCTATGACGGCGGGCGCATTTCGGACTTCGTGCTGTCGCCGCTCGGGGGTGCGCAGACGAGCGCGCTGCTCTTGCCCACGCGCCTGGCGCAACGGGTCGGATTCGATCCTTCGCTGGTTCGGCACCAGGACTACGACTTTTGCATCAGGCTCGAAGAGGCCGGTGCCCGCTTCGTCGCGATCGAGCAACCGTTGTCGTACTGGTACCAGCGCGGCAGTGGCGTGGAGAAGGGCGGCACCTTCGACTTCTGCATCGGCTGGGTCCAGAGAAACGCGCACCGGCTATCGCGCGCAGCCTACATCGGCTACATCGAGAAAGATCTGTTCACGGTGGCTCGTCGGAGCAAACGGCTGGATGAATATCTGGCTTTCATGCGCACGAACCTGACGCGCCGCGAGATGGCGGGCACGCTGTCACGGCTGGCGGGGCGTGCGTTCAGTGCAGTGGGGCGCAGGTTGTCACCAAGGGCAGGAGCGTTCGTACCACGTGGCGATCTGCCTTGAACGAGTTCGATGCGACGGACGAAAGGAAGCAATGCCGATGACAACATTTCCCCAACGCTCGGTTTCTGCAAGCGAACTGCCGCAGAGGCAGCATCAGTCTCCTCGCGTGACTTGGTTGAAGTCGACCAAAGGTCGAGGGTTGCAATGGATGCTGGGCGTTGCCGGCGCGCTGGCGCTCACGGGCTACAACGCTGAGGCCACCGCTCAGAGTGCTACCGCGGGAACCCGCTCGTCGCCTGCGTGTGAAGGCGCAGCTTCAGCAAACTGCGCGAGAGGCGTCACCGCCGTTCCCGCCAGGCAACTGGGCACGATCCTCAGCCTCGGGGACTCGATCACGGTCGGACACAGCGGGGGCTACCAGCGCCAGGTGTCGACACGGCTCAAGTCGGCTGGCGTCTCGTTCAACGGCGACATCGTCAATGCCGGCCACTCGGGCTGGCAGATGATCAAGTGCAACGTCAACGGCATCTATCAGACCCTCGACGTCGAACTCGACCAGTACAAGCCGGACACGGTCTTGCTCATGATCGGCACCAACGACGTTGGCGGCGGGAATCTGCCGGGGATGAACCTCGCCAGCATCGGTCACCCCGAGATCAATTGCAGCTACGACCAAGCTCCGCAGCGCTTGAATCTGCTGATCGAAAAGATCCACGAGAAGCGTCCCACCGCCATGGTCTTTGTCGCGAACATCATTCCGATCATGCGTCTGCCGATCAGCGAGAGGGAGTCTGAGAAGTACGCGCCGAAGGTCGCGCAATTGGTCAACAAGCGCATCGCTGCGGGAGACTCGCTCATCGCGGCCGTTGACGTGTGGACCGACTTTCCGCAAGAAACCGGATACCAAGCAGACAAAGTCCATCCCACCAGCGACGGTCAGCGCTTCATTGGCGACCGCTTCTTCGAAGCCATCCAGCGCTGGCTTCAAGGCAAATAATCGACCTCAGCGAATGGTGGCGGTGCCGAGCACGGATTCGGCACGCTTGCCATCTCGCTCGCCGCGCGACAGCAGCTTGAGCAGTGGCTTCTCGACGAGCGGATACGAGAGTGAAGTCAACAGCACGGTTGCGACGGTCGCTCCGAGAATGAGTCCGTCAGGCTGGAGCGATTGCAAGACAGTCACCTTCTGCAGTGCCGTCCCGAACGCCAATGCAACGAAGCCGTGGATGAGGTAGATCGAATACGACGCGTCCCCCAGGTACACCGCCAGACCTCGACGCGATGAGTCGTTGAAAAGTGCCGCACCCAGCACGATCAGGACGCTCGGAATCCCCCAGACGAGGCCGCGCGAATACATGCCTTGCGGAATTGCGAGCGTGACCAGCATCAGCAGCATGCCGGCGCTGACCAGCACGAGTGGCCACCAAGGCGACCATGGCCGCGCGACAGCACGGCCGGCCTGCATGCGGACCACGATCTCGGCTGCCAGCATGCCCAGCACAAACTCCATGATGAGCGAGTTGGTCAGCAAATCGCGCACCGCGCTCGGGCTGGAAAGTAGTGCGCCCAAGACCGCTGTGGCGATCAACAACACCGGGACCACGACGAGGCGACGCGCGTTGCTCACGAAAATCATGGCGGTCGCGAAGGCGATGTAGAAGAGCATTTCGAAAGACAGCGTCCAGCCCTGGTCTAGCAACGGATGCGAAGTCGTCCCGTGATACGCCGGGATGAGCAGGTACGACGCAACGATGTAAGGCAGGGGGAAAGTGTGGGAGCGAAGCGCGATGTTCGCCAGCCAAAGCAGCAGCAGAACCGTCGTCCAGAACCAATACAGTGGGAACACACGGCGTGCACGCTTGTAGAAGAAACTCAGCGCGTCTTGCGGGCCGACGCGGTTTCTCGTGGTGTAGACCATGATGAAACCTGAAATCACGAAGAACAAGTCAACACCGGCCGCCCCCAGTGCGCCCAGTCCGCTCTTCACGATCCAGGACTCCTGCTTCGAATAGGTCTCGATGGCGTGTGCAAAGTGATGCAAGACGACAAGCGAGGCTGCCACACCCCGCAAGACCTGGATGGACGCCAGCTGGGAGTTTGAGCGTTGCGAATTCATTCGATGCTCTCTTCGGAAAGCTAGTGCGCTGCAGTATGACGCGAGTCGATCCCCTGCGGGTTCGATCGGGGCATGAGGGAATCAATGGCGTCGATCACCGCGTCCACGTGGATCGCGCGCATGGCATTGCAGCTGGGGGGGTACTCGAACCCCAGGCTCAGGTACTGGCTGGCCGGGTCGGCCGAAATTACCGCGATCGATCGCGTGCCTTTGGGCCCCCAGCGCAGAGCGGATGTCGGGCCGTGGAGCCCGACCGTCGGAACGTCCATGGCCGCCGCCAGATGCATCAAGCCGGTGTTCACGGACACGACGATCTGTGCCTGCTTCAACAGCGAAGGCAGCTCATGCATCGGGTTGCCTGCGAGGTTCAGCACGTCGATGCCGCCCATCTGCTTCTGCAGCTGATCGTTTCGAGCACGATCGCCCGGGCCACCGCTCAGCACGACGGACAGTCCACTCCCGCTCACATGGCGGGCGACGGCAACCCAGTTCTCGGGGGCCCATTCCTTCAGCTCGCTTCTCTCTCCGCCAGGCCAGGCATGGAGCACGGCATACGGCTTGGCGGTCGGTGGCGCGATCAACTTGTAGTTGATGTCGAAGCTGGGGGTAGTCAACGGCGCATCGCCGCCGGCAATCAGCCGCCGGAAATTGTCGACTTCATGGAGGTCCGCGCGATGGACCACGACATCGTCGTAACCGTAGTGGCGGTACTGCGCTGGCGTTTTGAACCCGACGAGCCGCTTTGCGCCGGATAGGATCGAAATGAGGGCATTGATGCGCGGCCACTGGCCGGCGTCGATCAGCAGATCCAGCTTGCTGCGCCGGAGGATGGAGACGCACTGGTGCGGTCGGTTGAGAGGGAGCAACTGCACCTCGTCAGGAACCGCGAGCATCTTCGCGAAACCGTGATTGGTCGGGCCGGCGAACAGGATGATCTTTGAGAGCGGGTGAGCCTTTCGCAGGTCCGCGAGTGCCGAGGCCAGCACCACGGTGTCGCCGATGGCCGCTTCCTTGATCACGCCGATGGTTCTCGGAGCCTGGTTAGATCGACCCATCACCCGGGCCCACCGCATCACCGGGCCCAACACGAACACCAGCGGAATGCCGAGGTACCGGTCGAGCCTCTTGAGCGCTCGATTGCCGCGCATCAGGCGAAGCCGAGATGCTCTTCAACCAATCCGCAAAGCGCGTGACCGATGAAGATGTGTGCCTCTTGAATGCGCGCGGTGGTCTGACTCGGCACGACGATGGACATGCTGCAGATCTTGGTCAAGGCGCCTCCGTCACGCCCAAGCAGCCCGATGGTCTTCATGCCCAGCTCATGTGCTGCTTCCACCGCTTGAATGACATTGCGCGAATTGCCGGAGGTCGAGATGGCCAGCAGGCAATCTCCCTCGCGTCCCAGCCCGGACACCTGACGCGAGAAGACGTCGTCGAAAGAGTAGTCGTTGCCGATGCAGGTGAGGGCCGAGCTGTCGGTCGACAGCGCCATGGCGGCAAGAGGGCGACGGTCCTTGATGAAACGCCCGGTCAGCTCGGCGGCGATGTGCTGGCTGTCTGCCGCCGAGCCGCCGTTTCCGCAGAGCATGAGCTTGCCGCCCCGCTGCAGCGAGAGGGCGATCAACTCGCCAGCTTGGCCGATGGCGTCGTCCAGGATATGCATCTGCGAAAACAGTTCGCGGTGTTCGGCGAGGTTGCGCTGGAGAAGTGCGGTCATTGTTCAGATGTGGAGAGCTGCCGGGATCAGGTCATGGTCGTGCCAACGGCGCGGCTCGATCAATATTCGTTCATCACCACCCCGGCGATGGCGACCGGACTCTTGCCCAGCTTCTTGAGCAGCCCTTCCATGGCTGACATGCGGCTTCGGCCCTTGCGCCCCACGACCAGTGCAGCGCCTGCATGCGCCGCGATGACGCGTGCGTCGGCGCCATGCACGGCGGCCGGCGTATCGACCAGGACATGGTCGAACTTCGACAGCAGTTCGTGCAGCAGCAGGCCGAACGCCGGGCGTTGAACCAGCTCCATCGGATTGGGGGGCACGGCGCCCACGGGCATCACATAGAGGCTCGGGAGGTTTTTCACCTGCTGCACCACGCCGTTCTCGGCGCGCCCTGACAGGATCGAGCTGAGTCCCGACGTATGGTCTGCATCGAACAAGACGTGCTGTCGCGGTGTGCGCATGTCTGCGTCGACCAGCAGCGTGCGGCCACCCAGCTGGCTGAAGGCGATCGCCATGTTGGCGGCGATGTAGGTCTTTCCGTCGCCGATGTCAGGGCTCAGGATGGCCAGGGCACGGCGAGGTTGCTCTTCGCTTAGCACGCCCATCATCAATTGGCTGCGCAAGTCCCGAAAGGCCTCCGCTTCATCGCTGAAGGGATTGGTCGCGACGATGAGTTCGCTGCTTTTCTCGCCAAGAGACAGTGCGGGCGTGTAGTCGTAGTGATACTGCTGCGACAGGGCCCGCAACACGTCGTCGCTGCTCGCAAGCTTCAGTGCAACCACGGCCTCGCCGAACCGCAGGCCGTGCTGACGCTGATACGCAAGAACCTCCTCGATCTGCTGCTCGCTGAGGCCGCGCGCTTCTCGAATCAGCTCGCCGATGGAGCGATCGTGCACCTCGAATTGCGTGGTGGGGTTGTCGTCTTCTGGCAATGGGTCGAAGCGAGATACGAGGGGGCGAGAGTCGTTCATCGAAGGCGCCTCAGTTGGCGATGGTTCTGGGTGCGCCGCTCAGCACGCGGGTCTTGATCTTGGCCAATCGCGAAACGCCGGCTCGGCCCGCCACCGCGGCTCGCGGAAGCACGATCAAAAGCGGTTGGTTCAAGCCGAGCATCACGTCGTCTTCGGTACGCATGCGGCGATCAGACATCTCACGCCACAAGATGGCGCCGACGGCCAGCAGGATGCCCATCACGGCGGCGATGGCGCCATTCAGCAGCAGCCTCGGTGAGGTGGGAAACGGCGGCTGCGTGGCGTTCTGCAGCACCGACACATTCGTCTGCCGATTCTGGCTTTCCATGTCGGTCTGGGAGATGCGGGCCAGGACGGCGTCATAGGCGCGCTGGGCGTTCTCGACGTCGCGCTGCAGCACGGACGCTTCGTCACGCTTGGCCTTCAGCTGCAGCACTCTGGCGCGCTGTTGCTCCAGTGCAAGCTTCACCTGTTCGAGCCGGCCGCGAGCCACGTTGTTCGTCACCGCCACGCTGCCGGAGGCGGCATTGGTGGCCTCCGCCAGGCGCTGCGTGATCTCGGCAACGCTCGACTTCGCTTCGATCACCGACGGGTGGTTGTCGCCGATGCGGGTACGCAACTCCTGCAGCCGCGCCTGTGCGCGCGACAAGTCGGTGGACAAGGTGGCCACCAATTGGCTGTTCACGACCTCTTGCATCTGCCTGGGGCTCGTGCCGGCCTCAGCCTGGCGGCCACCCGCCTCGGCAGCAGCCGTCTGCGTGGTCAACAACAGAGAGCTGAGTTCGGCCAGGCGCGCGTTCTCTACGTCGAATCGTTCGTCAGTGGCCAGCAGGCCGCTCTCGCGCTGATAGGCCGAGAGCTTGTTCTGCGCGGCCTCCAGTGCGGCGCGGAGTTGATGCGAGCGCTCGTCGAAGAACGTGTTGTATTGCTTGGCGGGTTCAACGCGCAGCTCGAGCGTCGTGGCAATGAACGCCCGCATGAGCGCATTGGTCATGTCGGCGGCAAAGGCGGGGTCCCCGGCGGTGTACGAAAGCGTCATGGCATTCGACTCTCGGGATGGCAGCACCGTGTACTTCTTCAGGATGACTTTCGCCAGCCACGCCTCGAAACTGCCGCGGCCCATCGTGCTCTCAAGCCAGTTCTGCCGCAATTCGGCGTTCTCGGTCAGGTGCATCGCCTGGATGGCTCGCAGGATCACCCTCTCGCTTTGCGCAATGTCGACTTCAGTCGCCATGTACCCGGGCGCCATGCCACCCTGGATGGCGCCGGCGATCGGGTCGACGGACTTGCCGTCGACCACCACAGCGGCCGTGGCCGTGTATTTCGGCGCCAGCAGCAGCAGGGCATAGCTCACGCAGAGGACGAGAACCAACGTACCGAGCCATATGGAAAGCCCCAGGCGCCAGCGAGCCTGCAGAACGGTGATCAATTGAGAGAACGACATTTATGAGAGCTCCGCTCGCGACGTGTTGACAGAGGGTGCCGCCGTCGGCACCCCTCGGCAGAAGAATGAATGCGATCGCAAACAACGCGCCATCTTTGCCACCCTGAATTCGAATCTGATTGCCATGTGTTCAGCCCGGTAGCGAATACGCGGCCAACAGCTTCGCGTTGAAGGTCAGTTCGCCGAAGCGATGCTTTGCCGCTGCGCGGGCTGCCTCGCCGATGTGAACGCGTTCGGCTGGATTGTCGACGAGCTTGGCGATGCGTTCCATCATGTCTCGCTCGGACGAGCACAGAAAACCCGTTTCTCCGTCGACAACAACCTCGCGATGCTGAGGGCAGTCGAATGCAACGCAAGGCAGGCCAGCGGCCATGGCTTGCACCAGGTACACCGGGAAACCGCGTGTGGCGTCGGGCGCGACATAGATCCAGCTCGTGGCCATGCGCGAGGCGCATTCGGCGTCGTCGTTCGCATCGAATACGCCGACGCCTGCTGCCGTCAACCGGCGATGCGAGAAGGGGTCGACCGCGCCGATCCAGTTGAAGCTGATGCGCAGGTCTTCGCTGCTCAGCAGCACCGCAAGCTGAGCGAACAACTCGACGCTGCGGCCGCTCTGCAGCCGCCCGCCCGTGATGATCAAGGGGTGCCGCGCTTCCCTTCGCTCGGCAGACAGAAAAGCCTCGGTGACTGGGCTTTCGACCAGTTCTGCCGATCGCCATTTGTCGAAGGCAAGTGTTTCGTGCGGCGTGTTGACGATGGCGGCGTTGCGCGATGGCCTGAGCACGGGCCACGCGAAGAACATGGCGATGACACCCAGCCAGCGCATGCTGCCGAGTGAACGAGAGCCATGAGGCGAATAGAAAATGGGTGACCGGGTGCCGGAAGCGCGTACCGCACAGGCGCCGACGAGGCACGGGAGCATGCCGTGCAGGTGCACGGCGTGCATCTGCACGCCCGCAAGCACGCGGCTGCAGGCCTCGAACATGGCGCGAGCCTGAAGAAGGGGGTTGCGCAGCCGAGGCACGAGCACCAGCTGTACAGAGTGGTGAAGATGCGCCACGGTATGGCGGTGGCGCACCTCGTCGACCACCACCACGACCATGACCTGATCCATGCCGGACTGCGCCAGCGCGTGGGTCGCGGGTCCGAGGAAGCTGTTCACCTCGTCGGTGATGTCTCCCACCACATGCAATACCTTGCCGCCCGTAAGCGGCCAGTGATGGTCACGTTGCAAGGTCCCCTCCGCATCGTGACTTCTCGAGGGCCAAGCCGGATCCGGGGGACATCAGTAAGCGCCCTCCCGCAGCAGAACCACGCGCACCGTCTTCACGAGAATGCACGCATCCAGCCACAGGGACCGTTGCTCGACATAACGCTGGTCGAGGGCGACACGCTCTTCATAGGTGGTGTTGTTGCGCCCACTCACTTGCCACAGGCCCGTGAGGCCAGGGCGAACACTCAGGTAGTGCCAGCGAACCCGCCCGTAGCGCGTGAGTTCGGCGACGGTGATCGGGCGCGGCCCGACCAAGCTCATCTCGCCTCGCAGCACGTTGAGCAGTTGAGGCAGCTCGTCGAGGCTGCTCTTGCGCAGAAAGCGCCCGATGGGGGTGATGCGCGGGTCCGTTGTCAGCTTGTGATCGCGTTCCCACTCGGCGCGTGCGACAGGGTCGTCACGCAGCAGAGCGGCGAGCACTTGTTCGGAGTTTCGAAGCATCGACCGAAACTTCATGCAACGGAAAAGTCGTCCGTTTTTGCCAACGCGGTAGTGCGCGTACAACACCGGTGCGCCATCTTGCTTCCAGATGAAGAAGGCAATCAGCGCAATCAACGGGCTGAACAGTGCCAGCAATATCAAGGCGAGCAGCTGGTTGAGCCGCACCGCCGCCGACTCGCGCCAATGCATCCCGGATGAAGACGCCTCGCTGGGCGCTCTTGCATCGGCCACAAAGTCCGCAGCATTCATCACAAACATCCTCCCTGGTTCGGCACCTCAAATGACGGTGCAACATTTGCGCCAGCATGCAATGAGTGCAATCGATTGGCTACGCCTGTTCGAGGGGAATATGTATGGGTTTGTTGAAGCCGTAGGATTTGCAGGGCGAGCACTGTGTGTGCCGCATATGTTTTGACGTGACTTATGCCCAGGTGCCCCGTTCGGCAGGCGCGTATTTGCCGCAATATTTACCTGCTCAATGAGCGTTCTTCCCGCTCGCCTTTGATGTTGCATCAGACACATGGGCTGTCTGACGCGCACAACATCCAGCGACTTACCGACCGCCGGTGACCGCGTTCTTGAAGAGGTCTTTGTGGTTGCTCGGCTGTGAACGCCAGTACTGCGGTGGCGCGTCGACTTGCGCGCCCAGCTCAGCGGCCGCGCGCCATGGCCACCGAGGGTCGTACAGCATCGCGCGCGCCAGGGCCACTGCATCGGCTTCGCCGTTGGCGATGATGGCTTCGGCCTGCGCGGGCTCGGTGATCACGCCGACGGCCATCGTCGGCAGGCCCACCTCGGCCTTTACGCGCTTTGCCAGTGGTACCTGGTAGCCGGGGCCGGGCTTGATGGCCTGGAGCGGCGACACACCGCCGCTCGACACATCGATGGCGGCACAGCCGCGCGCCTTCAGCGCGTGGCCAAAGGCGATAGTACTTTCGATGTCCCAGCCACCCTCGACCCAGTCGGTCGCCGAGACGCGCACCCACACCGGCTTGTTGCCTGGAAAGGCTTCGCGCACGGCCTCGAACACTTCCAGCGGAAAGCGCATGCGGTTCTCGAGGCTGCCGCCGTAGGCATCGGTGCGCTGGTTGGCAAGGGGCGACAGGAACTCGTGCAGCAGGTAGCCGTGTGCGGTGTGGACCTCGATGCCATCGAAGCCCAGGCGGGCAGACCTGCGTGCCGCCTCCGCAAAGGCGTCTCGCACGCGCTTCAGTCCGGCAGCATCGAGTGCCAGCGGCGGGGCCTCGCCCGGTGCATGCGGCACGGCCGACGGTGCCTCGGCGTGCCAGCCACCGGGTTGGTCGGGGTGAATCTGCTTGCCGCCATGCCAGGGCGATTGGCTCGATCCCTTGCGTCCCGCGTGCGCTAGCTGGATGGCCACCTTGATCGGCGAATAGGCGCGTATCGCGGCCAGCACGCGGGCCAGGCCCTGCTCGTTGGCGTCGCTGTACAGGCCCAGGTCGGTCGGGGAGATGCGGCCTTCTGGCGAGACTGCCGTCGCCTCCACGGTCAGCAGGCCGGCGCCCGAAAGCGCGAGCTGGCCCAGGTGGATCATGTGCCAGTCGCTGGCGGTTCCTTCGTTTGCCGAGTATTGGCACATCGGCGCGATGACGATGCGGTTGGCCAGTTGAAGCGTGCCGATCTGCCAGGGCTGGAAAAGCTGACTCATGAGGTGTTTGCGCAAGTTCTGACTGGCGGCATTGTTGACGTGAGTAGGGGCAGGGCGGGCGCGGTGCGGGTGATGGCCGTATGAATCAAAAGGCCAGCCACGACCATCGCCATGCCCAGCAGCTCGTTTGCCGTGGGCAGCTTGCCGAGCGCAATGCTCATCAAGAGCGCCGACACCGGCACGAAGTTGAAGAAGGCCGTGGCCGTGACGCTGCCCAGGGCACGCACGCCGTAGTTGAAGGCCAGCACCGAGAAGGTCGACGACACCACGCCGACGTAGGCCAGTGCCTCCCAGGAGGCCTGCAGGCCGCCGAGGCTGGGCGCTTGGGCCCAGCCCAGCAAGCTGGCGGCGAGGGCGCCGGCCACGAGCAGCGGCCACGAGGCCAGCACGGTGAGCGCGGTGTACTCGACCACGTCCAGCTCGGCGAACCTGGCCGCGCCGCGGGTGTACAGAATCCAGCCGATGGTGCCGGCCAGCGCCACGGCGTCGCCGCGCCAGGTCGACACGCCGGCACTGCCGTCCGACAGCACGCCCGAGACCACGGCCACGCCCGCCAGCGCCAGCAGGGCGGTCAGCACATTGGCGCGCGCCGGGCGGATGCCGTCGAGCGCCCAGCGCAGCAGCTGCGTGGTCATCGGCGCCGTCGCAACGATCACTGCGCCGTGCGAAGGCACCGAATGCGCCAGGCCGATCAGCAGCATCACGCTGAAGAACCCGAAGCCGGCGAGCCCGCGCAGCGCGAGCGGCAGGGCGTGCGTGCGCAGCTTGCGCCAGGGTGCCATGCCGCGCGGCAGCAGCAGGGCCATCAGCACCAGGCCGGCGATCGTGTAGCGGCTCAGCGTGAACCAGAACGGGTCGATGTGGTGGAGAACCCCCTTGCTGACGAGGAACATGCCGCCCCAGCCGGAGGTGGCGAGCAGCAGCGCAACGATGCCGAGCGAGCGTGGGTTGGTGGTGGGCATGGCGAGCTCCGATTGAGCGTGAACAGGCTTTGAAGCATCGGCGCCAGCCGCTGCCCCGGCCATTCGCATCTTTGGAGCGGGGCCTCAGCTTTTGCGAACGGACACCACCGTTCGTGGCGCTCAGAATCCGGGTCATGGAGCTCTACCAACTCAAGACCTTTGTCGCCATCTCCCAGGAAGGCAACCTTACGCGCGCAGCCGAGCGGGTGTTCACCAGTGCGCCGGCCGTCAGCGCCCAGCTCAAGGCACTGGAAGACGAGCTCGGCGTCAAGCTCTTCGAGCGCACGCCGCGCGGCATGGTGTTGACCGACGCCGGCCGCAGCCTGCTCGACGAGGCCCAACGCACGCTGGCCTCGGCCATGCGCATGCGCTCCGCTGCCGAGCAGCTGCGTGGCGTGGCGCAGGGCGTGGTGCGCTTCGGCACGGTGGTCGACCCGGTCGCGTTGCGCCTGGGCGATGTGCTGGTCAAGCTGGCCGAACGCCACCCACAGGTCAGCCTGCAGCTGCGCCAGGGCCTGTCGTACGAAACGCTGTCGGCGGTGCAGCGCGGCGAGCTGGATTGCGCTTATGCGCTCAGCGACCGCGAAAGCATCGACGGCCTGGAGCTGCGCCGGCTCGGCGCCGTCGACCTGGTCATCACCTTGCCCAAACCGCTGGCCCTGGCGAACCCCGAGTTGACGCTGGAGACGCTCGTCAGCCTGCCCTGGGTGGGCACGCCGGCTTCGTGTGTGCTGCGCGCCCATGTCGACAGCCTGTTCGCCAGCATCGGGCGCGAGTACAAGCCGACCCAGACGGCCGACAGCGAAAGCATCATGCGCAGCATGGTCGCCAGTGGCCTGGGCGCCGGTCTCCTGCGGCTCGACCAGGCGCAGCAGGGCGAACGCAATGGCGAACTCTCCATCTGGCCAGGCTGGCGCTCACACACCTGGCTGTGCTGGCTGGCGCCGGCGGGGAAGTTGCCGGTGGCGGTCGAAGCGGTGCGGGGCGCGGTGTTCGAAGCTTGGGCCTGAAGCGGTCGACCGCTCGAACCCGTCAGGCCGCCTCGGGCGCGATCGTCTCGATGCGGATGCACCTCACGCGGTGGTTCGCTGCCACCTCGACCACAAGAGGCTGCGCTTCACGGCAGGCACTGATGGCCTGTGTGCAGCGGTCGGCGAATGCGCAACCCGGCGGCAGAGCCGCCAGATCGGGCGGTGCGCCTGCGATGGTCTCCAGCCGCGTGCCGCGCGCCTGCGTGCCGCTGGTGCGGCTTTTCAGCAGCGCCAGCGTGTAGGGGTGCCGCGGGTTGCGGATGAGTTCGCGGGCGGTGCCTTCTTCGACGATGCGGCCGGCGTACATCACCGCGATGCGGTCGGCCACCTCCAC
>Ga0307515_10002325_pt1 | contig 41513 bp, 28 predicted proteins | sample 17_EM_MG_FD_194513 | JGI IMG/M metagenome (GOLD analysis project Ga0307515, IMG submission 194513) | Populus trichocarpa ectomycorrhiza microbial communities from riparian zone in the Pacific Northwest, United States - 17_EM | ecosystem: Host-associated > Plants > Roots > Unclassified | place... | reverse complement strand
TCACATCCTCCTGTACCAGCGTATACCGCAACTGCGGAAAATATAGCCAGAAGGCCGGGGTAAATGCCAGGTTATCTGCCAGGTCGGCCGATGTGCTGATGTGCATCATGGGGGCCAGCGCTACAATGCGGGTATCAACCCGGCCGCGCTGCCTGTCAAAAAACACATCTTCCTTAATCCGGAACCGGCGTATTTTATCGGGGTTGAACTCGTTAAGCGCCATTCTTGAGCCGGTTTGGTTGCCATCTTTATCAAAAATTGGAATCAGCACCGAGTCGGCAAAACGCAGTTCCCCTTGTTTGGCGCTGAGTTTCTTTTTCAGATCCTCTTTTTCATAAGGTGTAAGCTTGCCCGCTTTTATCCCTTTCATGATATCTTCCATAAGGGATTTACCGGGGATGGTAAGGATGCTGTTGCCCGAATCGGAAAGGTCGATATCCCGCCAAACCTGTGCATATAGCCTGATGTTGGCAGCATTAGCCTTTGGATAGGGGAAAGGCTTTGCTTTCCCCAAATCGGCCGATTTGATTAAATTATCATATGCGGGCAGGGTATCTGTTAATGTACTATCGGCCGCTATTGCCTGCGCAAAGGCCATACCCCTGCCGAAACCGATCAGCAGAAGGGTTTCAATCACTATTATTATCTTTTTCATAAAATTATCGTTTAGCGTATTTTCTTGTTTTTACCTGCTCGCCGGGGAGTTCAAAGGCGGCCATCACGCAGCGGAAACCTATGTAGGAGTGGGCGTTGCCCTGGTCTTCGAAACTGCGGGTATCACTGTTCAGCATCTCTCCGTTATCTTTCCATGATCCGCCGCGTACTACCTTTCGTTTTAGCAGGGGCGAGTCTTTATCGGTAGCATCATACAGCAATGCCGGGTTTAAATCATTTACCAGTTGCGATGCCGAAGGGCTAAAAGCATCCATGGTCCACTCGGATACGTTGCCGGCCATGTTGTAAATGCCAAAGGCGTTGGGCGTATAGGAGGTAACCGGCAGCGTAAATGTCGATCCGTCGCTGGAGTAAGCGCCCTCGCCCTGTTTAAAGTTGAGCGAAAGTTTTTCTTTACCGGTAGCTTTATCAATAGTGGTTTTCACTGTTCGCTCAACGGTATCTGCTGGATCGAGCTTGGCTTCGGCGGCGTATTGCCACTGTGCTTCGGTAGGCAAACCAAAACTTAGTTTAAAATTTTTAAGATTGGGATTGTTCCTGATAAGCACCTTTAACTGCGTACTGCGCCAGTCGGCATAAGCACGGGCCTGTTTCCAGGTTACCCCGACTACGGGGTTATACTCGTAAATTTTATTGCTGAAGTAGTTGGCATCCATCACCGTCATTTGCGCGTTCGGAAAATCCGTCGACCATACCTGTTCGTTAGGATAAACGCCAACCGTATCCATTACATATTGGTTGTTTTTTTCGCCATCCATGCGCACGTAATAAAACCGGTAGTTCATTAATGCCGGGTCGGGCATGCGCTGGCCATTGAGCATGGTCATCATACCGGCCAGCTTTTCTTTTACGTCTGCCGGTGCGCGTTTCCATAGTGGCGAAATCTTGTGCACTTTATCCCAGTCTATCAGCCTGATCTCCTTGCGGTTTTTACCAACGGTTGCCCCTGTGGACGGCAGATAAAAGGAATCATCGTGCAGGTAATCGGTAATAGCTACCGAATCGGCAACCCAGTTTACAAAGGCCTGGTATTGCTTGTTGGTTACTTCGGTTTTATCAATAAAAAAAGCGCTTACGCTTACATTACGTTTTTCGGATTTATCATCATCCTGCAGTTTGTATTGGAAAGTGCCTGATGGTATATACACCATGCCTGCCGGAGGGATGAGGCGCTTTACAGAAACAGCGCGGGTGGCCGGGGTATTGTATAGTTTTGACTGGCAGGAGCTGAGCACTATTAGCAGCAAGCCTGTAATTTGAATTGACGATCTCATAATTGACTTATCGGGGTTTTAAATGAAAAAAAATAGTCGATGTGAGATCATAGTGTTTTTTTAAGTGGTGAAACAATGACTCAAATATGGGAGGTGTGCACCCAAGGGGGCATAATGTGCCGATGAACAGACTAAATAACTCGATAAAGAAATTGCCGGGTAAAAAGCGGAATTTTTAGTTGGCTGTTTGAACAATATATGTATACCAACCACCGTTTTTAGGCGCTCCAAAGCTTAGTATACAGTATTTTAGCTAATAAATCCGGCTATTTTTCTGAAACTAAGCTTAATTTAAGGCAGGTGTTAACTTCATAAAATGTTTTAAGCAACCGGACAAATGCATCCAAATAGTTAACGGCGATAAGCTTATGGCGTCGGGAAGATATAAGTATCAACGATACTCGTTTTATTACCCGATTCTGGTCAAATGATCGAGATACTGAGGGACTTGTATAGGCCAACACCAGGCAAAAATATTTGGATGCGCCTAAAATTGCCCGACCAGTTTGATGTTAACCTTGTTAAAATGTAAAATATTGATTATTAGGTATTTGTAAAATTATTATCTGAAATGTGTTAAGTTATGTTAACCCACTTTACATGTTTTCACTGCTTTAAGGATGGATAAGGATGCCGCTCAGTTAGTCGTTTGTTATCTTCGTTATCCCGTGGCATACTAACCAAATAAACACCGTTTATGTATAAAATTTTCGTGAGCTGTTTTATAGCCTTTTTATTAGGTTTAAACGCGCCCTATGCACAGGTTAAAAACCTGAAAGCTGGTTTTGTTCATCCGCCTAACTCGGCCAAGCCCGGTGTTTACTGGTACTTTATGGATGGCAATATGTCGGCAAAATCCATAACCGAGGACCTGGAAGCGATGAAAAAGGCAGGCATTGGTAACCTTGTGTTTTTAGAGGTGAATGTGGGTATTCCTCGTGGTCCGGTTGATTTTTTGAGCGAAGAATGGCAAAATATGTTTGCCCATGCGGTAAGCGAATCCAAACGCCTGGGCATTGAAATTACTTTGGGTATTGGCCCTGGATGGACGGGTAGCGGCGGGCCCTGGGTGCCCATCGGGCAGTCGATGCAGCATTTGGTAAGCAGTACCATCAGCGTAAGCGGCGGCAGCAAACAACCAATTGTTTTGCCGGTGCCGCCACCTAAACCGCCCTATTTTGGCGAAGGCGCATTTAGCCCCGAATTAAAAAAACAATGGACTGATTTTTATGAAGATGTTGCCGTGCTGGCCTATCCAACACCGGCAATTGCATTATCTAAAATAAAAGATATAGATGAGAAAGCGTTGTATTACCGTGCGCCATACTCGTCGGCTCCCGGTGTTAAACAGTTTTTGCCTTCGGTATCCGAATATGCCACCCAATCCACTGGTGCTGCTATAGAAAAAAGCAAGATTATTGATTTAACAGGTAACCTTAAGCCTGATGGAACACTGAATTGGGTTGCCCCTGAGGGTAACTGGACCATTATGCGCCTTGGCCGCCGTAATAATGGTGCTATTACCCGCCCCGCGCCGGTACCTGGTTTAGGATTTGAGGCGGATAAAATGGATACGGTGGCTTTAAATGCCCACCTGGATAATTATGTAGGCAAACTGCTGCGTAAAACCGGCATACCGAAACCAACCGATGCAGGCGGCTTAAAAAGGTTGCATATGGATAGCTGGGAAATGGGTTCGCAAAACTGGACGGGCCGTTTCCGCGAGGAATTTATAAAACGAAGAGGCTATGACCCCCTGCCGTATTACCCCGTTTATGCGGGCAACATAGTGCAAAGCCAGGAAATAAGCGAACGTTTTTTGTGGGACCTGCGTCAAACCGCTCAGGAACTGGTGTTGGAAAACCATGCCGGGCAGGTTAAAACCTATGCGCATCGTAATGGCATGCAACTATCTATCGAGCCATATGATATGAACCCAACTGCCGATTTGGAACTGGGTGCGTTGGCCGATGTGCCTATGGCCGAATTTTGGAGCAAGGGGCTGGGTTTTAATTCTTCATTCAGCGTGGTTGAAGCGACTTCTATCGGGCATGTGAATGGTAAATCATTGATCCCTGCCGAATCATTTACATCGCAGGATAACGAGGGATGGAAACAATATCCGGGCGCCATGAAAAACCAGGGCGACTGGGCTTTTGCCGCCGGTATCAATAGGTTTACTTATCATACCTTCCAAAACCAGTTCCTGCCCGATTCGTTGCGCCCCGGTGCAACCATGGGGCCATATGGTGTTCATTGGGACAGGAATCAAACCTGGTGGCCAATGGTAGGCGGTTATCACGCTTACATATCACGCTGCTCCTATATTTTACAACAAGGGCGTACGGTGGCCGATGTACTGTATTTAACGCCCGAAGGATCGCCGCATGTTTTCCGCCCGCCGTCATCGGCCATGGACGGTGACGTGGTTTTGCCTGATAGAAAAGGTTATAATTTTGATGGATGCTCGCCGGGGCAGTTGTACACAGCAAGCGTTAAAAACGGGATGCTGGTATTCCCAGGTGGGGCGAGTTATAGGCTACTGGTATTGCCAGCCATTAAAACCATGACACACGCGTTGCTGCAAAAAATAAAATCGCTGGTAAACGATGGCGCGGTGGTAGTGGGCATGCCGCCTGTAAAATCACCAGGATTATCAGGATACCCGGCCTGCGATACCCAGGTGAGCGATATGGCCAAAGATGTTTGGGGAACTTTGCAGGAACCACTGGCACAAACAAGCCACAGCTACGGCAAGGGCAAAATAATTTGGGGAGGCGAGATTGATAAGCAGATCAATGACCTTTACCCCGAATATGAGCTAACCGCCAAACTGCTCCTGTCCATGGGTGTAGAGCAGGATTTTACAGCCGGCGGGCAGTTACGGTATACCCACCGTACAATGGGCGATACGGATATCTATTTTGTATCCAACCGTACAGACCAGGCGGTATTGACAACTGCTTCGTTCAGGACTGTAATCGGAAGCCCGCAAATGTGGGATGCCATCACCGGCAAAATTTCAACTTTGCCCGGATACAACGTAAAGGGCCAGCTAACTTCTGTATCCTTAAAATTTGCACCGTACCAAAGTTATTTTGTGGTATTTGCCAAAGGCAATATTGCAGTAGCAGCCCATAAAAACTTTGGAGAAAATGCCATCGTTAAAGCCTTAAGCGGTGCGTGGCAGGTGTTGTTTGATCCAAAATGGGGAGGGCCTAAAAATATTAAGTTTGACGAATTGACCGACTGGACATTAAGACCGGAGGAGGGCATCAAATACTATTCGGGAACTGCAGTTTATCATAAGGAATTTGATTTACCAGCTCAAGCCCCAAAAGCAAAAAAACTTTATATCGACCTGGGAGTCGTTAACAACATGGCCCGCATAAAGCTAAATGGCAAAGATTTAGGCGTGGTTTGGACTGCTCCCTGGCGTGTAGAGGTCAATAAAGCAGCACTGAAAAAGCACAACAAACTGGAGATACAAGTAATAAACTTATGGCCAAACAGGCTTATTGGCGACGAAAGAAAACCCGATGACGGCATTCAAAATGATGCCTGGCCGCAATGGCTGGTTAAAGGCCTGCCACGCACAAGCGGAAGGTTTACTTTTTCGAGCTATAAGTTTTACAGTATAGATTCGCCTTTGTTAAAATCCGGACTACTTGGCCCGGTGACCATCCAAAGTGAATTTTGAAGAAATAAATAAGGCCCCGCATTACACACGGGGCCTTTTTAATATAAATCGGATCGGCTAAAAATTATTTTGAAATACTGCCCACATAACCTTCAACTGCCCTTTGTGGAGCGCGGTTAACATAAAACGATCTGTCTTGCGGCGCCCATGTGCCCAGGCCATCTACATAGCGGTTAAACATGCAAAACGATGCGGCTATCAGCACCGTATCGTGAATCTCTTTATCTGTAGCGCCTTCGCTTCTGGCGGCATCTACCTGCTCGATGGTTACATTTTTGCCTCCTTTTTGAACACTGCCGGCAATAGTTAATAAAGCTTTCATTTTAGGCGATATATCGGCCGTTGTAAAATCGGCTTTAATAGCATCTATATCGTCTATACTACAGTTAAGATAGTGGCCGGCTACCGCGCCATGTACGTTCTGGCAAAAAAAGCAGTCGTTCAGGTACGATACGTAGGTGCCTATCAGCTCCCGCTCACCGCGGGTTAGCGAGTTGTCTTCGCGCAGCAAAAATTCAGCAAGGGCATTCAACGGGGCCTCGGTTTCGGGCCGGTAAAACATCAGGCCTCTTATGCCTGGCAAGTCGTTATTTAATTCAATATGTGCCATGGTATATTTTTTATAGTGAATAATTATTGTTGCGGCTGCGGCGGCAGTGTATAACCCTTTGCCATACGTACGCCCATTTCTGCATAAGCTTCTGGATCTGTTGGCGTAAGGCTGGCCAGCCCATCTACATAACGGTTAAACATGCTGAACGACGCGGCTATCAGTACCGTATCGTGCAATTCGCGGTCGGTAGCGCCAAGATTTTTGGCGGCGTCAATATCGGCCTGTTTAACTTCGGTACCCAGGATTTGCACTTTACCGGCTATGTTTAACAGCGCTTTCAGCTTATCGCTTACCGGGGCCTCCTGCATATCTCTTAAAACCTCGTCAACAATAAGGGCATCATCTTCATACAGGCACCTTGCCGCGGCGGCATGGCTGCTGTAGCAAAAGGTGCAGTTGTTGCGGTATGATACATATGCGGCTATCAGTTCGCGCTCAGCGGGCGATAAGGTAGATTCGCCCCGCAGTAATATCTGCGCCAGCTCATATAAAGGCTTACCTGTTTCGGGCCTGAACATTACCAGCGAGCGGATGCCCGGAACGCCTTCGGGTACATTGATGTGTGCCATATTTTAATTAGTGAATTAGTGAGTGACTGAATTAGTGATTTATTGAATTGATTCTTTTATTTTTTTGCTTTAAGCCTTCGGCTTTAAGCTTTTAGCTTCCTTTTCGTGGCCAAATAATACTACCAGCAGGCCTACTATAAATACTAACGAAAAAATGAATATAGCATTGCCATAGCCGCCCAGGGCCGATACCAGGATGCCTACAAACAGCACGGCGGTAGCGGTAAATATTCTGCCGATGTTAAAGCAAAATCCCGTAGCAGTGGCACGGATGCCGGTTGAAAATAGCTGTGGTATGTAGGCTGATAATACACCCTGGCTGGCGCCGAAAAATAAGGCCAGTACGCAGATCTCGGCATAAATAACAGGGCTGAACGTACTGTTGGTTTTAAACAGCACGAACGACAAACCGGCACACACCGCAAAACAGATCAGCATCGACCGGCGTAAGGTAAGCAGGTTTACCAGCCATCCCGATAGGAAACCACCAGTTAAGCCACCCATACCCAAAAACATCATGCTTAAGCCACGCTCTTTGGGAGCATCATGAGTGGTAATAAGGCTTTGCACCCAGGTTGGCAGCCAGGAAAATATAGCCCATAGGCCTATTAACATGGTGCCAAAAGTCAGCGAGCCTACTATCAGCTCGCGGCGGTGGGCGGGCGATAGTAATTTATTAAGTGGGTTGTTGCGGTTGGCAATATCGTTGCGATAGCTGAGCCAGCCTGGCGATTCGGATAAAACCCAGGCGCCAATCAGCGCCAGGGCCAGCGGGATAACGCCGATAAGAAAACCTGACCGCCATGACGACACCACGTAATTGATAAGCCCGGCCGAAAAGATACCTACCGGGAACGCGATAGACAGGATTCCGATAACAACGGCTTTGCTTTTTGCCGGCCAAACTTCGCTTATCAGCGTAATGGTTGTTACCAACACACCTCCCACTCCAAAGCCGCTCATAAAGCGGCATAGTACAACGCCCCACCAGGTGGGCATTTGGCCTGTTAAAATGGTGAAAATGCCATAACAGCTAATGGCCATCAGCAAGGCGGTTTTACGGCCCATTTTGTCGCTGATAACGCCCCAGGTAAAGCCGCCTAAGGCCCAGCCGAAAATGAATATGGCGTTAATATAGCCACTGATGGAGTTAATTTCGTTTGGAGGCAAATTGCCCTGCAAATCTTTAACCACCACCGGCAAATAAACCGACATCAAAGTAGATACCGTACCCCCAAGGGCGCTGCTCAAAAAACAAATAACAAATAGCGTTACCCGGTAGGGTACGCTGATATCTGTTTGCGGTTTTGAACCCTGCTTATCAATTACAAGTGTGCTCATGTTGCTTATTTTAAAAGGTCATCAAATACTATGGATACATAATAAATAGCGCCAATGGCCGGAGAACCGTACGACTGGTAGATGTGCTGGTTGAAAATATTGCTGCCGCCTAGTTTAACTGTCGATTTGAATTTTGGCAGCTTTTTGCTAATCTGCGCATCAACCATCGAGTAGGCGTCTACACGGCCCGGACGCGTACCGTTAAAAGTACCGTACCAGTCAAACGCGCTTTGCCAGTGCCAGGCCAGGTTAAAGCCAAAATTGTTGGCAAAATTGCTGTTGCCAAAAGTGGTATTGGTAGCCCATTTAGGCGTGTTAAAAGCTGCAATATTGTTTGGATTTGCGTTGCGCAGATTAAATGTAGATAGCGTAGCATTGGCGCCCAGGGCATATCCTTTATCAAACAAATAAGTTAAACCCGCGCTTGCACCCTGTGCCGATACTTTATCTGGCGCGTTGGTGTATAACTGAAAGGCATGCACCTTGCCACCAGGAATATCACTTGCCGATGCTGTGGTAACTTTGCCATCGGCACCTAATATTTGATCTTGTGGCTGAATTACTACTGTGTTAAGGATAAAGTTGGTATAGCTGCTGTAGTAATAATTTACATCAACCAGTAATTTATCCATAATTAAACCTTTGTACCCCAGCTCGAAGGCCTTTTGCTGCTCGGGCTTAATGTAGGCCACATTTGATTTTTGCAATAACCCTTTATTTTGCTCAACTGCCTGGGGAAACGGCGTTCCGCCGGCAACAGCCGCGCCAAATGCCGCACCAAATGCGCTTACTGATGATGCAGTGAACGAGTTTTCATAAACGTTTAACCCTGCACTGTTTTTGGGCGCGCCACCTAAAATGGTGATAGGGCCTACATTAAGGTGGATAAACTGATCAACCGGGGTAGGGTTCCGGAAACCGGTTTGGTATGATGCCCTGAAATTATGGGTTTTATCAACGGTATAAACTGCCGAGAAGCGAGGCGTAAAGCTGCCTTTAAAGTTTTCGTTTTTATCATAACGGATAGAGGCTGTTAGCTTCAGGTTATCGTCAAACAGTTTTTTTGCGGCCTGCATAAATGCGCCGTATTCGGCAATGGTTACGCGGTTGGTTTTATCATCAAACAAACTGCCGTTGGTAAACATGCGGTAATCGCGGTAACTGCCGCCGGCCAGCAACTCAAACACTTTAATAGCGCTCGAGAAATCGTACTGACCATCGGCATGGTAAAATTTACTTGCACTAAATACCCCCGCGCCGCTTAGGCCGTAGTTATGGATAGATGCATCTTTGGCAGTGTTGAAGGCAGCAGTGCCCGGCAAAAAACGTCCCTGATCTGCAAAAGTCCGTGCTGCTGCATTATCGTGGGCGGTTACGCCACTGGCATTGCCGTTGTATGCTGTAGAATAGCGGGTAAACCAGGTATCGTCGGCTTTGTCGGGCGTTACGGTGTTGCCGCTTAAATCCTGTACCCAATCGCGGTTGATAAACTGCGCCAGCGAGCGGGTATTATAGGAGTCGTGCGAGTTTTCGGCTACAGAATATCCGCGGATAAAAAAGTTACTGCCTTTCAGCTCCACCCTGTGGGTTTGTAGTACAAAGTTATTCAAATCAAAACGGCTGCTGCCGGTATAGCTGGCGGTTCCTTTACCAAAGTTGTACTGGTAAAGGGCCTCCAGGTTATTGCTGATGCGGTAATGCAAAGCGCCGTTTAACTTAAGGCTGTATACGTTATAATTCATCAGGTCTTTTTCCTGGTAACCGGTTCTTGATACCAGGCCGATGCCGGGAAGGGTGCGCGATACTTCATCGCCATAAATATTCAGCGCGTCGCGCCCTGGGTTATTTGGTCCCCGTTGGGCAACCGGGGTTGATGCACTTACATCGGTATAGTTTTCGGCATACCAATCCCTGCCGGTTAAATACGAAGCGTTAATTTTCAAGGCAAATCTGTCGTTGAAGGCTTTTGCATATCGCGCGGCAAAATCATATAAACCCTGTGGCTTTACAGATGATTCGCCAAAGTGGTTCATTCCCGTTTTTACCTGTACGGTTAAGCCCTGGTATTTGAATGGATCTTTTGTTTTTAACGATAATAAACCATTAAAGGCCACCGGGCCATATAATGCCGATGCTGCACCTGGTATAACTTCTGCACTTTCGATATCAATATCCGATGCGCCGAAAAGGTTACCTACCGAGAAGTTGAGGCCGGGTGTTTGGTTATCAACACCATCAACCAACTGCAAAAAGCGGCCGTTACCGGTACTGTTAAAGCCACGGGTGTTTACCTGTTTGTAAGTTAAGCTGCTGGTAACTGCTTCTACTCCTTTTAAGCTTTGCAGGCCATCATAAAAAGTGAATGAAGGATTTTGCTTGATAGCTTTCAGGCTCATTTTTTCGATACTAACCGGCGATTGTAATATGCTTTGGTTAATACGGGTAGCAGATGATACAACCTCGTTTAGTACGATGGATTTTTGCTGTAATTTGAGGCTTACTTCGCCGGTGGATGTAACATTGCTTTCTATTTGTTCATACCCTACGGCCGATATAATGAGCGTGAAGGGCGGCTTAATTTTATTGAGGTTAAGGGAGTAATTACCTTTTGAGTCGGTAATGGTACCGGTTAATTTTCCTTTAACGGTAATGCTGGCGCCCACAACAGCCTGGCCGGTAGTTGCATCGGTTAGGGTACCAGTTATTTTGCTTTCCTGCGCAAACAGGTTGATTGACGAGAGCAGCAATATGATAAATAAAAGTTTTTTCATCGTGATTTGGTTTTAAATTAGTTAGGGTAACGGCTTATTTTTTTAAGTGATCATAGCCTTGCGGCAGGCGCGAATAACCATGGTTAACCAGGCGATCGGCCAGGATATTATAGTATCCGGCATCGGCGGGCAGCGCGGTAGCCAGTCCATCAACATAACGGTTGTACAGGCAAAAAAGAGCGGCTATTAATACGGTATCGTGAATTTCGATATCTGTCGCGCCCGCAGCTTTAGCGCGGTCAATTTCGGCGGAGATTACATTTTTACCGCTTTGGCCGGTTAGTTTGGCAATGGTGAGCAGTGCCTTCATTTTTTCGCTCACCGGCGCTGTCTCGATATTTTCTTTGATCTTTTGGGCGGTATCATTTTCGCCTAAGTACAAGTCGGCAGCAGCCGTGTGGGCGGTAGTACAAAACTTGCACTGGTTGCCATGGGATACGATGGTAGCTATCAGCTCGCGGTCGCCTTCGGATAGGGTTGACGGGCCACGAAGCAAAATCTGGGTAAGTTCGCGAATAGGTGCAGCGCTTTCTTTGCTGTACTCCAATAAACCGGTAATGCCCGGTAAATGGGATTCAAGAGGAATATAAGGCATGAGTTTAATTTGAGAATTTGAAGATTTGAAAATTAACTACGTTGAGGGCTTTCGCCGTTTGAAAATTGCCGGAGGGGTAATTAGCTTATTGATGCTCGTACGACGCACTATCGCGTTTGTGCTCTGGCTAAATGCAAAAGCAGCAAACTGCGTTAAAGCGCGCAGGCAAATTCCAATAAAAGCAACTCAATGGTACTAACAGCACCGTCCGGAAAAATGAATTAAAAAGAGGCGATCAGCAGGTGGCTTTGGGAGGTTGCTCAGGAATGTCCTGGTGGTAATAAACCAAGGGCTGTACAGGTTGTACAACGTTTTTCTGTAAGTTTTTTATAGGGCAATTAAACTCAATCGGCGCAAAAGAGAAACTTATGTTTTCCTGCACAATGGTTTTGCCATAGGGCACATGATCTTTTTGTGGTACCGGGATATCTTTAACGCCTTTGGCATTAACTACATTTTTATCAATATGTCGGGTGGTTTCGTAATTGGGGATGCACATCAGGTGTAAGCCGGTGCGTGTCATCTTCATTTTTACGTAATTGTAGTTGGTCCTTCCAAACTGAATTTGCCCGGCAATGTTCTCGAAGTTTTTCCAATCGCTGATGTTGGGCAGGTTAACGGGGATAATTATCTCTGTCAGATCTTTGATATTGTAAAGCCCTTTGCGGGTTTGCTCGGTATAAAACTTATCTGTTTTGTAAACCAAATATTGATGAAATGCCAGCTGCCCGCCAATATTTAGCAGGTGAATGTTGAGTAACATTAAGGCAATAAATTTTTTCAATCTGGTTTAAAGGCAAAAGAGTTGTTTAAAGTTGTGACTTTAAAACAAACTTTCAAAATTTTATTTAACAATAGCGCGAATATTTGCTTTGTTTCTGCCGCATTTGCCCCAGAGTTAATTTTTAACGTACTTTATGCTGCCAACTTTATAAACAGCCACCTATGTTTAAATATTTTATTTGCTGCCTTGCCTTCCCGATGTTTACTGTTAAAGTGTTTGCCCAGCAAATACCAACCCCGCAATGGCGGCCTGCATACCACTTTACGCCGCCCACCGGCTGGACTAACGACCCTAATGGCCTCATCTTCCTGGACGGAAAATATAACCTGTATTATCAGCACAATCCTTTCGAAAATAAGTGGGGACACATGAGCTGGGGCCACGCCACCAGTACCGACCTGCTGCACTGGACAAATCTGCCGGTTGCCATTCCCGAAATAGTGACCAATGATACTTTAACCTATATTTACTCCGGATCGGCAGTGTTGGATAAAAATAATACCAGCGGCTTTGGCAAAAACGGGAAAGCCCCTATAGTTGCCATTTTTACAGCCGATCAGCCTAAACAGAAAAAAGAATCGCAATATATAGCTTATAGCAACGATGGAGGCATAAGCTACACCCAATACACCGGCAACCCGGTCATCGATTTGAATAAAAAAGATTTTCGCGACCCCAATGTTTTCTGGCACGAACCAACCAAACAGTGGATTATGACGGTAGCCATGGTTGACGAGCATATGGTAAGGATTTACGGCTCTAAAAACCTGAAAGAGTGGACAAAACTCAGTGATTTTGGCCCGGCTGGTTATACCAAAAGCGGATGGGAATGCCCATCACTGCTGCCTTTAACTGTTGATGGCGATGCAGCCAACACAAAATGGGTACTGTTTGTATCGTGCTGGGGCGAGCATAGCCCAATGATGCAGTATTACGTTGGCGATTTTGATGGCACAACCTTTAAAAACAGCAATGATGCCGGTAGCCTGTTCAAAGTTGATTATGGCGACTCGTTTTATGCCGCTATTGCCTGGCGCGATGCACCTGGCAACAGGAAAGTGCTTTTAGGCTGGCTTGTAAACGGGCGCAAAGAAACCTATCCATGGAAAGGGCAAATGTCTATCCCCCATGATCTATCCTTAAAAACCACTAATGAAGGCATCAGGCTTGTTCAGGCACCATCGGCTGTTGTTAATAGGGCAATTTCAAAGGAAGTGAAGGCGCTTTCGTTTGGTAGCCACGTACTTGACGGAACGATGTCGTTAAAAGGCAGCAGGGTATTTGGTAAATCAATGTGGATTGACGTTGATTTTCAGCTGAATGATGCCAAAAAAGTAGGCTTTATTTTAGCCCAGGAACGCGGCACAACAAAAAAAGTTGTAGTAGGATATGATGCTGTAAAACAGGAGCTTTTTATTGATTGCACAACCGCTGAAACGGCGAATAAGGATGCCGTAAACCTTATCCAGACCGCGCCTTTAAAGCCGGTAAATAGGGCTGTAAGGCTCCAGATTTTGCTTGACAGATCCTCACTGGAAGTTTTTGGCAACGGCGGCGAAAAGGTAATATCTACCATGATATACCCCGGCGAAAACGCCACCGATAATACCATATTTTCGGAAGGGAAATCGCAGGTGAAAAGTTTAAAGATATGGGATCTGAGCAGTAGGTAATCCAGCCAAAACCAACACCCGAAAGAAATTAGCCTGGCGAATTGCCCGGCCCGGTTGTTTTTTGATAATTATTTTGGCGCTATACCATACTTTTCTGATAATGAAATGATTGAATATCTTTTTACCTATCCTTTCCTGTACCGTTGATGCACCTTTGGATACCCTTTCAACACCTTCCCAACACCCTGCGGATATCCGTTAGCGTACTGTTTTTATTTAAAAAGTCGGGAGTATATTTTAATTATTTAATTTTCAATATATTTTGAAAATTTGATATTTTATGTAGATTTGTACTATCGAAACCGATAAAAATAGATAGCCTGTAAAATGAAAACCATAGGTTTTAGTATTCAGCAATTGATTTGGTTTGCAGGGCTGGCCCAGGTAGGGCTGGCGGTTGGCAGTCTGGCCATTCCCCGGGTTTTAAACTGGCGGTCCGAGCTGTTCAAAGTGCAGCCCCTGATTAAACAAATGTTTTGGACTTACGCCGCGTACATCCTCGTGATCAACCTTTGCTTCGGGCTGTTTTCGACCCTGGCATTTAATGACCTTGTTAACGGATCGCAGCTGGCAACATTGCTTACCGGTTTTATCGCAGCTTACTGGATCTCCAGGGTGTTAATCCAGTTCCTTTATTTCGACAGGACAAATTTCCCCACTGGTAAATTGCATAAACTGGCCGAGGCGGTATTGATTATTCTTTTTGTTTTCCTGAGTATTGTTTATAGCCGGGCCTGTTACTTTAATTATATGCAGTCATGATCACCACGGCGGTACTATTATCAGTGTTTTATTTCGGCATCACAAACGCTGTTGTTGTACTGTTGGGTTATGCATTTATAAAATATAAAATGGTGTGGCAAAGCTGGGTTTTGCTGATTATAAGTATCCTAATTGTTCACTTTATATTTTTACAGGCCAACCCCACATTGCGGATGCTGGCCATTATTGCCACAACCTTTACCGCCATGAAGGTTATTGCCGTTGCCCAAAGTTATAAAACCAAAAAACTTACCCTTCAATTTAATCAATGGCTGGTTTTTGCAGGCGGCTGGGCCGGCATGCGTGCCGAACCTTTTGAAAACCTTGGGCAGGCACCCTTACCCAATGCCTGGACAATGATTTGGTTTGGCCTGAGCCGGGTAATAGTCGGTGGGGCGCTTATTTTACTGGGACGCCAAATTGTATTGCTGCCTTTGGGGCCGCAGCCGGTTTACTTGTTAACCACTGCTTTTCTGTTGGTTGGGCTAAGCCTTATTCTTCACTTCGGGCTGTTGAGTATTAGCGCAGGTACATGGCGACTAAAAGGCGTAAATACCTATTACCTGTTTAAGCAACCTGCACGGGCCATGAGCCTTACTGAATTTTGGGGCAAACGCTGGAACATGGCCTTTAGCGAAATGACCTCCATAACCATCTTTCGTCCCTTGCGTAATAAAATAGGGCCGGGGGCCGCATTGATGGTTGCATTCGGTTTCTCGGGTGTGTTGCATGAGCTGGCGCTTAGCGTACCCGTAAATAGCGGGTATGGTTTGCCCATGATATATTTTATTATCGAGGGAATTGTGGTACTGCTGGAAAAGGTATTGACAAATGGTGGGGCTGCATTTTTAAAACACCCGTTCACCGCCCGTTTATGGACTTTGTTTTGGGTGATAGCGCCCATGCCTTTGCTGTTTCACCCACAGTTTATCAGGCAAATTGTATGGCCGATGGTGGGCTTACACTTGTAAAACCGTAAAACACAAACACCCCGCTATGCCAGGCATAACAGGGTGTTGCTTAAGTTTATGACAGGTTACAGGATAAAAGCTTTTAAATAAATATTTGATTGGTTGCCCCAGTTTTTCATTACATCGGTTAGGGTGGCGGTTAGTCCCTTACGGTCTACAGCCTTTCCTTTTTTAGGGGCGGCAAGCGCTTTATCATCAACCGGTACCTCACTTACTTTGGTGGCAAACCAGGTTACATTTTCGTGCGGAATGGCAAGGCCCAGTATCATGCCCGGCAGGCCGGCAAATGATTCGGGACCGCCCGGGACCGTAATGTCGTCGGTATAAAAAGCTACCACGTAAACCGAATCAAGCACCAGCGCGTTTGCGCGGCGACAGGTAAAACCGGCAATTTCGCGGGTTTCAGTGGTAATCTTCCAGTTTATTTTGCGCACACTGTCTTTCACCAGGAATACCGATTCAAAAACCTTTTTCTGATCAATGCTGGTGTAGGTATTCAAATCGGTTTGTACGGTATTGTTTTGCCCAACCATCGGGTTATCTAAAAAGAAAGTATTGCCCTGGGCTTCGGGCTCAATGGGGGTAAACAGGGTTTTGTTATTGCCAAAGGCTAAAGTGCTTTTTAGTTTCCTGAATTGTGGCTGTGTTTTTTTATAAGAGTCAAAAGCGGGTTGTAGCCAGGCCTCGTTGTCCTTATCAATTATCTTCTGAAAAACAGCGTACATGTTTACGCTTTTTTCGTACTCTATAATGCCATTGGTGGTAAAGTGCTTGTTTTGGGCAAACAGGCAGCTGCTGCCAAGTACTAATAAAGCTGTTGTAAATAAAATAAACTTTTTCATATAAATTATTTTTTAGCTGCTGGCGCGGCTCCGCCGCCAACATGGTTAAAATCCCAAATAAGTGATAGCATAAAGAACCTGCGGATAGTAGTATACCGCTCCTGCGAAATCTGGTTGGCATTACCTGTACGGCTGTACCCGGTATTCTGGTTCAGCAAATCGTTGCCGGCCAGGTATATTTTTATACTTTCATCCTTAAGGAAAGTTTTACCAATGGTTGCGTTCAGGATCGTTTTCCTGAAATCCTGGGGAAACGATTGTGTTGCCGCGTTGTATTGGTATGTAGCATCGGAGTTGATACTAAAGTGCAGTGGGAGGTAAATATTAAAGCCTCCGTTTGCCTGTAAGCCCCGGCCGTTGTTATTAATATTAGTTTGTAACGAAGAAGAGTTAACAGTATAGGTAGGCCCTACCGACCCCCACATATCATACTTCTTTTGTTTGTATTTGGATAACCTGAAATCAAGGCTATAAGTGTATGATTGTGTTTTATTTAAGGCGTTGGGGCCATCGTTGTACTTAACAAAATTGTAATAAGTATTACCGCTTCCGTTAATACCTAAGCCAGCGTTTATATCTACTTTGGGGATTTTTCTATCAAAGTAGGCACTTGCATACATATTTACTGTTTGGTTGCCGTTAAGATTGGTGTACACATAGGTGTTTCTGCCATTCACCGTGGTAACGTTGCTTACAATAGGATTGTAGGTATTGGAGTATGAACCATATAACCAAACAGATTGCCCGCTAAGCACTTTATAAGAGTTATAGCTAAAATTTAAACGATTGGTGTATGATGGCCTTAAATTGGGGTTACCAATTGTTCTGTTTACCGGGTCGTTATTTACCAGTACGGGTTGAATTTGGTCAATAGTAGGTTGTGTTGTATTACCATTGTAACTCAATCGTACAGATTCCTGCTGTGAAAAGCGGTATTGGAATGTAGCCTGCGGAAACCAGTTCACAAAATTACGCGTCCTGTCAGGTACATTTCTGATCTCGTCTATTTGTTTAAAGTTTACCACCGACACCCTCGACCCAAAATTGAATGTGGCTTTTTTGCCCTTATAATTAAGATTAAGTCCAAACTGGTTTGCCACCTGGTTTAATTTATAAAAATTGCTCACAGTTGTGTCAAGTGTGGTATAGTTTCCGGAACCTCCCGGATCGTTATAGGAGCGCCTGTCAGAACTGCTGTTGCTTAGATTGATGCCGTAGTTTACCACCGCCGAAAGCTTTTTGGTAAGCGGCTCTGTATAGGTAAGGTTGGTATTTAACACGTTGCTTTTTATGTTTGATACCTTGCGCTGATCGATAATTGTGTCCTGGGTTAATGTAGCAGTTGTATCATATGATTTTGTACGGGCGTACAAATAACCCTTTGACTCACTTTGGTTAAGCGATTCTGATACATTTAACGAAAACGTACGACCAACCTTTTTGAATTTTTTAGTATAAAAAGCGCTTGCGTTAAATATTTTCGATTTTACATCATTATCAACATTACGCTTACTGGTGTTTTGTAACCCGCCGTTTGCATAATTGCTTACATAATCATATTTGGTATTGGTGATAGCGTCTTTAGACGTACCATCTACCATAAGCTTCAGGTTTTGACTGGTATCTATCTTAACCTGGTAGGTTAAATCCAGTTTTTGACGGAACATGTGGTTATGAAAAGTTTGATCTGAGCTGTTGGTGTTAAATGTACCGTCGAAGTTATTTTGTGCTATTGTATTTTTGGTACCATCCACATTTAACGATCCTATTTTATAATTGCCGTTAATTGATTGCTTATCGCCATCCCATTTGGTATCATAATGCGCGCCGGCCGATCTGGCTAAAGGGATTCCCTCGCCATCAAACCTTCCGCTGAACGAATCCAGGTCGTCGCCACCACCACCGTTAAAATATATTTCGCCGCCATCGCCAAATTCAAGGCCGCCGGTGCCGCCGTATTTGCTGTTATCATCCCAGCCCAAACCTACCTTACCTGTATTACCTAAAGTTCCGTAAACAGAAAATTTCTGCTTGCCTTTAAAGCGATTAAATAAAATCTGCTCCTGATAATATTTATCGGTACCGCCTTCGGCATCTATTTTACCAAAGTAGCCGTTCTTTTTATCCTCTTTAAGTTTAATGTTGATGGTTTTATTCTTCACCCCGTCATCAATTCCGGTAAATGCGGCCTGGTCGCTTTTTTTATCGTAAAGCTGTACCTTATCTACCATATCGGCACGCAGGTTTTTGGTAACAAGGGTAGGGTCATCGCCAAAAAATTCCTCGCCGTCAACCAAAACCTTGCTTACGGTTTGGCCCTGGGCGGTAATTTTACCGTCTTTATCCACCTGGATGCCCGGAAGCTCTTTTAGCAGGTCCTCTACTTTGGCGTTGGGTTGTACGGTAAATGCTTTCGCGTTAAATTCGGTGGTATCGCCTTTAATTTTTACAGCCGCTACCTGGGCTTTTATAATAACCTCTTTAAGCAGCTGCGTTTTAAGTATCATGCCAATGCGGCCAAAATCGTGCGTGGTATGTGCCGAGTCGAGTGTAAAACGCTCTACAAAATCGGCGTAGCCAGAGTAGCTTACCAGCAAAATGAATTTACCTTTTTTTAAATTGTTAATGGCAAACTGGCCATCATTTACCCGGGTAAACTTTTGCAGGATAGAATCTTTGGCATTTAAAACAGCAACAGTGGCGTTGGTTAATTTAGAATTTGAAGCCGTATCGGCAACTCCGCCTTTAATAGAGTAATTATTTTGTGCAAAAACGGAGGTTGTACCCAGCAGGAGTATTATTAGTGCAGTAATTGTGATTTTCATAAGGTTATTTATGGAAACCAAGGTATAACTAAGTTTTTAGTAATCAAAACGATTTAACAATTGAACCTGTATATTTAACATTTAAAGCCCAAAATTTAACATTTATGACTTTTTTAAAGCCTACAAGCAATTGATTTTCATCTTAATAAACAGATGCGGGTTTGCTGTGTAATAATATTATTACATTTTATTTAAAATACTGGTAATAAACAGGAGGTAGTAGCAAGTCGAGTTACAACGCAGGTTGCTGTGCAAGCCGATAGGTTAGAGCGGTAAATTATAAGTTGAATTTACGCTTTTTTTACTGCTAACTTAAGTTCGATGAGTTTAAGGGTATCTACTGCTCCTTGTTTTTTTGGTAGGCTACCCAAACGTAAAAAGGCACGCTCATCATCAGTAAGACAAAACCGTAATATACGGCATCTTTGCCGGTGCCTACAATATTCCACAGCGCATAACCAAATGCTACTATAGCCAAAACCACGGCGCCAAGCCAGCCATCTGCCTGTTTGTTTTTTACCTTGATGATAAGATAGGATGCAGCCGATAACAAGTAAGGAATAAGCATCGACAGCAGCGAAAGCATCAGTAAAAACCGGAATTGTTCAACAAATCCTTTGGAGTAATTCATACTCATAAAAACAGAAACCAGCGTACTGCTAAGCAGGATGCCCATGTAAGGCACGCCTTTTTTATTTTGCTTGCTAAATATGGCGGGGAATAATTTATCCCTGGCCACAGCAAAGGGCATTTGCCCCTGCATTAGTGTCCAGCCGTTAAGCGCGCCAAAAGCGGCAATGGCAACGCCGGCGCTTACCCAGTAGCGAATATTGTCGCCATAAATTATGGCAGCGGCATCGGCGTAAGGCGTTTGCGACTTTGCCAACTCGGCAGCGGGAATAAGCCCCATTACGCTTACACTACCTAAAATATAAACCAATGTAGCAATTAACAGGCCCAGCAATGTTGCACGCGGCACCGTTTTTTGTGGGTTTTCCACACTCCCGGCAGGTATAGTGGCGCATTCAATTCCGATAAAAGAAAATAGGGTCATGGCTGCGGTAGTGCTTATTGCACTATAGGTACTTGTACCACTGCTGTTAAACGGGCTAAAGTTTTTGGCCTTTAAAAAAAACAGGCCCCCAAATGCCACAAGCACTAGTGGTAAAATTTTAAGTATGGTTGTAACCAGCTGCCATTTGCCGCTGGTTACAACACCCCGTGTGTTAATATAAGTAAGCAACCATATAGCGCAAAGGCCGGTGGCTACCGCCGGCAGGCCGCTTGCCAGCGGTGGGAAAAACGTACTTAAGGCACTCACCAGCGATTTGGTAATGGCCGCGCAGGCGCATGAGGTAGATAAGAAATAACCCCAGGCCACCAGGAAGCCTGCAAAATCGCCCAGTCCGTAACGTGTAAAGGCGTAGGGGCCACCCGTAGCATGTGGCAGTAGCTTACTCATGTTACTGAAAACTTTTGCCAGGAAAAACGAGCCCACTGCCGAAAATACCCAACCCAGCAAACCAATACTCCCGAAACTGGCCATAGCGGCGGGCAGTAAAAAAACACCTGCACCTATCATATTGCCCGCCACCAGGGAGGTGCTTGTCCATAAGCCTAATTTTTTTTCTGAGTTGGGCATTGCTGTAAATAAATTGAGGATGATAAGATAGGATTTTTATTAAATACTGCCGTAGTAATTTAACGGGAGGAGGAAGGCGGTGATTTTAACAGAAAACGTTGCCGAAAATTATTTAAACAGGTCTTCCAATAAAACATCGTTTTGTATCAACCCTGTTTTGTGGCTGTTATCCTGTGTTCCAAAGGTGGTAACCATTACTAAAAATATTGTTTTAGCGGTTTTAGTTTTGTTTCTGAATACTTCCCGTTTTTGCGTCAGTTCCAGGGCATAGGTCTTATCTATTGCAAAGCTTGTGTTTGAAAATTTCATTTCACATATACTGATACAAAAGTCCTGCCGGTCAAGTAAAAGATCGATTTGGGCACCAGGCTGACCTTTGCCTGGAGTATACCTCCATACCGATTCTTCGGTATACACTCCGCTTATGCCTAATGCTGCTTTAATTTGCGGCGTATGTTTTAAGCAAACGCTTTCAAAAGCGGTGCCACTCCAGCTTTTCCACGATGGGGACGTAGATAGTTTAATCCAGGTGCCCGGGCCTGTTGCACGGCTGTTTTCTATAAATTTAAGGTAGAACCTGGAATACTCGTCGGATAGTTTATAGATGCTATCGTTTGATTTTTTTTCAAAAGGGAGGTATGATGAAATAAACCCCGATTCTGCTAATTCTTCCAGCAGCAGGGTTGCCCTGCCGCCAGTAGAGAAGCCACACTCGGCAATGATCTCTTTACGGGTTAGGCCCGAAGGTTTTGCCGATAGGGCCTTAACCACTGCTATATGTTTATCAGCTTCGGTAAATAACGATTGGTATAGGTTTTTAAATTCACTTTGTAAAAGACCATCTTTTGTAAAACAAATCTTGTCGATATTTTGCGCCGCACTTTGTCCGGGCATAATTTCTTTCAGGTATTGAGGGATTCCACCCATAGCCATATATATATGCACTACTTGGTAATAATCCAGGTTGATATTGTTGTTTTTAAGGTATTCAATGGTCTCGGCAAGCGTAAAGGGGAGTAGCCTGATCTTTTTGGTGATTCGATTATGCAAGCCGCCTTTATTATTGACAACCTTTTGTATCATCCATGATGCTGCGGAGCCACAAATAGTTACAACAAGGTTATTTTGTTTTGTTCCCCATGAATTCCAAAAGAATTCAAATGCCGGTAAAAATCCCGATTTGGGGGAGCTGAGCCATGGAAACTCATCTAAAAAGACAACACATTTGCTTTCTTTTAATAATGGAATGGCATAGTTCTTAAGCATTTGAAAAGCCTCTGTCCAATTTAATGGTACCGCCAAAGGCACAGGTAGTTTCATTGCATCGGCAAGCACATTTCTGAAGTTGATCAATTGATCTTTAACAACAGTGTTATGCACTCCCGAAAATTCAAAGATCATGTTTTTTTGAAACGCTTTCCTGATCAGGTAAGTTTTGCCCACCCGTCTACGGCCATATATGGCAATTAATTCGGCTTCGTTTGATTTTAAAGCCTGTTGCAATAGCTGTTTCTCTTGTGTTCTGCCTATAATTTCTTTCATAAACTTCAATCGATTTTAAATTTTGGCCCGTTATTGATTTGTATAAGCGGCCATAATTATGCAAATATATATACTTTTGGCCGCTTATAAAAAATTATAAGCGGCCAAAATCTTGTTTTTAACTATTGTTTTGGCCGCCTATAGCAGCAAACTAAACTGCAACGTGAATTTTGTTTAAACATTTCCCCTTCAAATTCCTTTTACTACCGGCAAATACCTGCTGCCGAATCATAGTCGGCGTATGATTTCCGGATGAAGAAAAACAATTTTTTAGGAGTAAGAAAAACAGTTACGATGCTTTTGGCGACGGCAATTGCGGCAATAACGGTCGCTTTTGTTTTAGTTAAACATCCAGATAAAGCGCTAACTGCCGATAAAAACAACGGCGGGTTATACCTGCCCGGTAATTTCAAAGCCGTAATTGCCATTGATAGCCTGGCTGGCAGGGCACGCCACCTGGCCGTAAATAGCAATGGCGATATTTATGTAAAACTCAGGTTTCCCGATTCTATCGGCGGCAACATTGCAGCACGGGATACGGATCACGACGGCAAGGTAGATACGATTAAAAAATTTGGCAACTATGATGATAAAGGGCCTTATGGTACCAGTATGCGGGTGCATAAAGGCTACCTGTATTTCAGTTCGGAGGTAAACGTTTACCGTACCAAATTAAATCCGAATACGTTGGTGCCCGATGGTCCGCTGGAATTGATATTACATGATGCCCACGGCGAGCATGAGCATGACGCCAAGCCCCTGGCTTTTGATGATGCCGGGCATATGTACGTTGCCTTCGGTGCGCCATCCAATGCCTGCCAGGAGCAAAACCGGGTTCCCGGTTCGCCGGGGATAAAAGGCTGCCCCTTGTTGCAGGAGTACGGCGGTATATGGCAGTTTGATGAAGCCAAGCCCAACCAGCAACAACAGGACGGTGTTCGTTATGCCACTGGTTTGCGCAGCGTGGTAGCTATGGATTGGAACACCGCAGATAATTGCCTGTATGTTGTAGCCCATGGCCGCGACGATCTGCGCCTGCTGTTCCCTAAAAAATTCAGCGCCTGGCAAAGTGCCGTTATGCCCGCCGAGGAGTTTTTGAAGATAAAACAAGGTACAGATGTAGGCTGGCCATATTATTATTACGACCCTATAAAACATAAAAAACTGTTAAACCCCGAATATGGCGGCGACGGCATAAAGGCGGGCGATGGCGCAAAATATGCCCAGCCCTTGATTGCCTTCCAGGCGCATTGGGCACCCAATGATTTATTGTTTTACACCGGCAATCAGTTTCCGGCCAGGTATAAGAATGGCGCTTTTGTGGCTTTTCATGGTTCAACCAACCGCTCGCCATATCCGCAGGCTGGTTTTTTTGTGGCTTTTGTGCCGTTTAAAAATGGCGTGCCTACCGGTAAGTGGGAGATATTTGCCGATGATTTCGCGGGCCGTAACACCGTGGTAAGTGTAAGCGATGCGCTTTGCCGGCCCATGGGTTTATCTACAGGGCCTGATGGATCATTATATGTGAGCGATACCGAATTAGGGAGGGTGTGGCGCATTTTTTACCAGGGCGATAAAACTAAATTTACCAGCGCCATGCTGGCCAAAATGGAACTGCGTAAAAAGCTGCCCAATTTTAAAATACCTGATCAGGCCCGCAATAATTTTGCTACCGGGATGCTTAAAGGCGGTGCAAAAATTTACACCACGCACTGTGCCAGCTGTCATCAAAAAAATGGCAAAGGCGATGGCAACCTTTTCCCGCCGCTGGGCGGATCGGAGTGGGTAACCGGCGGCAAATACATGGAAAAGGAGCCCGCCATAAGGGTGTTATTAAGCGGCCTTGAAGGGCCCGTTACCGTGAAGGGCAAGCCATACAACAGTGTAATGCCAAAGCACAATTTTTTGAGCGATGCAGAAATAGCCGGTGTGCTTACCTATATCAGGAGCAATTTTGGTAACAATAGCAGTTTGGTTACGGCATCTGAAGTAAAAAAAATAAGGGCTACTTTGCCGGGTAAATAACCTGGCCTTACCGCTGTTTTCGCGCTGTGGTTTCTAAGGCTACTTCGGCTGTTTCATGCTGGCTGTCCGTATCGGGCTGTAAAAAAGTTAACAAATGAGGAAGGCATTTTAAATGTTATCTTGCGTTGTCCCTAAGCGCGTTTTAAATAAGGCCGCCGGGAAAGTAACCGCCTATATGCTACAATGAAAAAACTCCTCCTCCTTGCCTTATCAGCAATCCCTTACTTTGCTTCGGCACAAACTACGCATAAATACCTTATTAAAACCGGGAAGCTATTTGACAGCGAAACCGGTCAGTTTAAAACAGGACTGGATGTATTGGTTGACGGCAATAAAATAGAAGCGGTAAAAGCCGACAAGGATTTATCCGGTGAAGAAAAGAAAGACCGCGAACTGATAGATCTTTCTAAATACACAATTCTTCCCGGCCTTATCGATTCACACACGCATTTGTTATTCAGGGAAGAGTTGCAGGCGGGCATGGATTTTTCAACCCTGTCTTTAGAGAAAGTATTAACCCAGCAGGGCGATGCATACCGGGCCATATATGGTGCCGTAAGGGCAAAGGCTTATTTAGAAGCAGGTATAACATCTGTACAGGATTTGGGTAACTCGGGCAAGTTTGCAGATATCGCTTTGCGCAAAGCTATTGAAGATGGCTTGGTTGTTGGCCCGCGGATGAGTTGCGCGGGGCAGGGATTATCCAGCGAGGGCGGGCAGTTACCAGGCTTAATTTACCAGCACCGGAATATAGCTAATGACGAATACCGGATAATAACCAGCGCCGACGACGCCATACAGGCCGTTCGCGAAAACGTTACCCAGGGAGCCAACGTAATTAAAATTTACTCCAACAATACCCCAAACCGTACTGCCCTTTCTGTTGATGAAATGCGTGCGATTGTAAAGGAGGCGCATCGTTATAATTTGCGGGTTACCGCCCACGCAACGGATAACCAGGCGGTATACAACGCGGTAATTGCCGGAGTTGATGGCATTGAACACGGTTACAAGGTAAATGATAGCACCCTGATGCTGATGGCTAAAAAGAAAGTGATCCTGGTACCTACGGATGGCGACAGCACCATATATGCCAACTACGCTGCGATAGCCTATCCCGGCGATAAAAATGTAGCATCCCAATTAAAAAAGATGACGGATGCCCAGGCCAACCGGCTGCAGCGCGCGTTAAAGTTTGGAGTTACGGTGGCCGCAGGGTCTGATGATTATATTGATGTGCATATGCCCTATTCGGCATTTTCCAAGCATACGCTTATCGGTTATCATGAAGAGGGGGTAAGCATTCTGCAACTACTGCAGTTTGCTACTATCAATGCCGCCAAACAACTTAATATGCCTAACAAGATAGGTAATCTGAAGCCCGGTTTCCTGGCCGATATTATAGCGGTAGATAGTAACGTAGATACAGATATCCACGCCATCATGAACGTACATTTTGTGATGAAGGACGGCGTGGTGTATGTGAATAAATAAACCGGGTTGGTATTTTATTTTTATTAAATATTATCACAAATTAGTTGCTTGTTCGTTATAGGTATCGCCATGCAGTATGGTAAAAATTATAGTTGATAAACTTGAATTTTATCAAAAACTATACTGTAATTTTCGGCATTACCAATACCTATGATATCCCAGAGCCAACTAACGGGTGCCTTTCGCCCAGACCTTATTAAAGATGAGACTATTGCCGATATTTTCAGAAGTTCGGCTGCAATATATCCGGATAAAACCGCGCTTATTTTTGGCAGCAGGCAGCTAACTTACCGCCAGCTTGACCAATGGAGCAACCATATCGCATATTTTATCGCTTCCCAGGGAATTGGCAACGGCCACTCCGTTGGTGTATGGCAATCCCGCGGGCTGGAGTTGCACGCGCTGATATTAGGCATAGTAAAATCGGGCTCGGCTTATGTACCGCTGGATAGGGACATGCCCGAAGAGCGGCTACAGATAGTTTTGCAGGAAGTTGGCGCCTCGGCCTGTTTTAGTGATGGATTGCCGCAATTGTCCTGTCCTGTATTTAAAGTTCCTCTTTTTCAGGAGGAGTATGACGATTTTACAATCCCTGCAGGTCCCACGGCTGATGACCGGGCTTACGTTTTATATACATCGGGCAGTACCGGTAAGCCAAAGGGCATCCCGATACTGCACCGCAATATTTGCCACCTCATCCGGTCGGAACAAAGCGTTATCAATATAACTCCCGAAGATAAGGTGTACCAGGGCTTCTCTGTATCCTTTGATATGTGGTGCGAAGAAACCTGGATCAGCCTTTTTGCCGGGGCTACTATCTGGGTGGCCGATGCTACAACTGCCAAATCAATCGACGAATTGAGCGAAACCTTAAGGCAGCAACAAATTACCATTTTACATGCCGTGCCAAGCTTACTGGCTGTTATTGATGATGATATACCGCTGCTACGATTGGTTAACGCAGGCGGCGAAGCTTGTACAACCGCGGTATTGAACCGTTGGAGCAAGCCTGGTAAAAATATTTTTTACAACAGTTACGGGCCAACCGAAACCACGGTAACATCAACTATGGTAGCTTTAAAGCCAGGCGATGCTATAACTATAGGCGGCCCGCTGCCCAATTATAACCTGGCCGTTGTTGATGACCAATTTAATATTTTACCCGTAGGCCAGCAGGGCGAGCTAATTATATCGGGCCCCGGCGTTTGCGAGGGATATGTCAACCGCCCCGAATTAACTAAAGAAAAATTCCTGGATAAGCCAGCCACGCTTGTAAGCTTACCCGGCGACAGAATTTACCTGAGCGGCGATGCCGTAGTGATGCAGGCCGATGGCAGTATTGATTTTCATGGGCGGCTTGACGACCAGGTGAAGCTGCGCGGATACCGTATAGAACTGGGCGAAATTGAAGTTCGCCTTAACCAGCTGGAAGAAGTAGCCACAGCCGCCGTCGCCCTAAAAAAGGATGCCTCAGGGCAGGATCAGATGGTAGGCTATATCACCCTGAAAAATGGCCATACCCTGGAAGAGCACCATGCCCGGTTAAAACTGGCCGAAACGTTACCGCCTTATATGGTGCCGCTGGTAATTGTTGCGCTTGATAAGCTGCCCCGCCTATCCAGCGGTAAAATAGACCGCAAAGGCTTGCCCGTGCCGGATGCCTTGTTACAAGTAAAGGTGCAGGAAGAAATAAAAATAAACCCCACCGATCCCATTGCCCTGAAGGTAATGACAGGTCTGAACCATATTTTCCCCGGCAGGGATATCACCCCCGAATCGGATTTTTTCACCGACCTGGGCGGGCACTCCCTGCTGGCAGCAAGTTTTTCATCCTGGCTGCGCAAGGAGGCTGGTGTACAGCATGCCTCGCTCAAAGATATTTATACAAACAGGCCGGTTAAAAACCTCATCAACGCCTGGGAACACGCCGAAAAGGAGAAAGAACAAAAGGTTCACGTTAAAAAAGAGCTTTTTCAAAACATCCCGCCGCTAAGGTACTTTTTGTGTGGTGTATCGCAGGGCCTGGCGCTGCTGGTTATCTATAGCTTGTTTGCCATACAAATTTTTATCCCTTACCTGGGCTACTATTACGTGGTTGCCGATACCGAAACAGGGCGCGATAATCGTACCATCGCTATTATTACCGCGCTGTTTTTGTACTGTTTGGTGCCACCTTTTTTGTCTTTTATGGCGATAGCTGCCAAATGGCTTTTACTGGGTAAGGTAAAGGAAGGCGACCACCCTTTGTGGGGATTTTATTATTTCAAATACTGGCTGGTTGATAACCTCATCAGGCTGTCGCCCGCGCAATTCATGAACGGAACGCCAATTTATCCGCTTTACCTGCGGATGCTGGGTACCCGTATTGCCAAAGATGTACAACTGAGCTCAATCACAGTGGGCGCTTATGACCTGCTGGAAATTGGCGGTGATGCCAGCCTGAGCTCGGGCGTGGTGCTGGATAATGTGACGGTAGAGAATGGGATGATCAAATTCCGCAGGATAAAAATTGGCGCTCATGCCTATATCGGCAGCAACGCGGTAATATCCGGAGAGGCCGAGGTAGAAGACTGGGGTGAACTCCAGGACCTGAGCCACCTACAGGGCGGCAAAACCATTAAAGCTTTTGAAGTTTGGAAAGGCAGCCCGGCCGAAAAAGCACATACCGCAAACCCCGAAGACCTGCCGCAGCCATTAAAAACGCCTTTTTTAAAAATCAAAACTTATGGCTTTTTGTATAGCCTGCTGTTGATTGTTTTTCCGATAGTGGTATTGCTGCCGCTGCTGCCAGTGATAGAGTTGCTGAACTACATGGACCTTAACTCGCCCGATTATAACTTTAGTTATTTTATACACGTGCCGCTGTTAACGCTGCTGTACATCGTCATTTACGCTTTTGAAACCGTGTTGCTTTCGCGGGTGCTCTTGTGGGGTATTAAGCCAGGTACTTACCCGGTTTTTAGCAGCACCTATGTGCGCAAATGGTTGTCAGATCAGCTGATATCTGTAGCCCTTATTGTACTGCATCCCGTTTATGCCACGGTATTTGTTTCGTTTTTCTTTAGGATGCTGGGGGCCAAAATCGGTAAAAATACCGAGATCTCGACAGCAAGCAACGTAACCCATACCATGCTCAGCATCGGTAACGAATCATTTATTGCTGATGCAGTAACCCTGGGCGAAGAGGACATCCGCGCGCAACGGCTTATTTTGAACAATACCACAATTGGCAACAGTAGTTTTGTGGGTAACAGCGCTCTCATCCCGCAAGGATACACCCTTGGCGATAATATGCTGATCGGGGTTTTATCTGTACCGCCAACATTAGAACAGCAGGCCGATAACCCGCTGGGCGATTGGTTTGGTTCGCCGGCCATTGCCCTGCCACACAGGCAAAGCAGTGGCGAGTATCCGCCGTCGCTTACTACAACACCTTCATGGGGGCGCAAAATAGCAAGGGGAACCATCGAAGCCATCCGGATCATATTGCCCGAAACGGTTATCATTTGTTGCAGTGTATTGTTCATAGCCTACTTTCACGACCTGGTGAAAGACCGTAACGCATGGCAAATATTGGGGCAATTGCCAAAGCTTCCTTTTTATTACCTCTACTACATGGGGCTCCCCGCCCTGCTGGTTACACTGGCGTTAAAGTGGGTATTTGTAGGCAAATACAAAACAGAACAAAAACCCATGTGGACACATAAGGTTTGGCGCAGCGAGGCTATTACCAGTACTTACGAAGCCCTGGCCGTTCCCTTTATGCTCGATTTTTTAAGGGGAACTCCCTTTTTGCCTATGGTATTGCGCCTTTTTGGTGTTAAAATAGGCAAACGCGTGTGGCTTAATACCACCGATATCACCGAATATGATATGGTAAGCATCGGCGACGATACCGCCCTGAATGAAGATTGCGGCCCGCAAACCCATTTATTTGAAGATAGGGTAATGAAGGTAGGAACCATACAGATAGGTGCCCGTTGCAGCATTGGCACCCGCAGCATTATTTTGTATGATAGCCAGATTGGCGACGATGTAAAACTGGAGCCGCTATCGCTCATCATGAAAGGTGAACAATTGGCCCCGCAAACCGAATGGACAGGCAGCCCTATTAAAGCGCTGAATTAGATTTTGAGGGATTGTTTTGGCAAATGAAGAGTTGCAACAAAGCAATCCCTATATATAAACCCCGTAGCTCATTTTTAACCTATCCATTACTACATGGGTATAAAAGCGCTGCACATCGGAACTATCCATAAAATATTTTTTGCTGAATTGCTCGTAGTGTTTCATATCCCTGGTGTTAACAATAAGCACCAGGTCATAGGTGCCGGTTACGTAGTAGCACTGGGATACTTCGGGGCAATTTTCAATTTCGGCCCTGAACCTTTCGATAGTGCGGGAGCCATCTTCCTGCATACAGATATCTACTATGCAGGTTAGCCCAACGCCTGCCGCCGCGGGCGAAATGATAGCTACATCGGCCTCAATAATTTTTTCATCACGCAGTTTGGCTATCCGCCTTTGCACAGCCGATGCGCTAAGGTTTACCATTTGGGCCAAGGCCTGGGCGGTAAGGCGGTTGTCTTTTTGTAATAAACGCAGCAGCTTTTTATCGTAGTCGTCAAGCGTGTACATAATTTACCCGTTTTAAGGGCTAAATTAATTAAAACATGCGCAATACCGACCAATAAGCGATTTTTATGCAAGGGCTTGTTGGTAGTTTTGAATTATCATCCACAGTAAACAAACAGGTACATTTATGAAACTATTAGCCAACAGCATATTCACCGAGGCCGAAATTGAGCAGTTCAGAAACGATACCATCGGCTGTACTTATGTTAATCATTTAAACAACGCGGGCGCAGCCTTGATGCCCAATATAGTTACCAATGCCATTACTACCCATATTAAACTGGAAGCAGAGATAGGCGGATATGAGGCCGCCGCCGCAAAGGCCGATGCCATTGCCGAATTTTATGAGCTGGCCGCGCAGCTTATCAATTGCAAACCCGGTAACATTGCCTTTACGGCAAGCGCTACCGACTCGTACATCAGGGCTTTATCTGCAATTCCATTTGTAGCGGGAGATATTATTTTAACCGATTGCGACGACTACATCTCAAACCAACTCCATTTTTTATCGCTCAAAAAACGGTTTGGAGTTGATATTGTCCACATAAAAAATGCCGCCATTGGTGGTGTCGACCTTGCCGACCTGGAAGCTAAATTATACGCGCTTAAGCCCAGGTTACTGGCTATAACCCATATCCCTACCAATTCGGGTCTGGTGCAGCCGGTTAACCAGATTGCAGCCATCTATGCTAAATATAGCCGGGAAAATGGTGATAAAACATGGTATATTTTAGATGCCTGCCAATCGGCAGGGCAAATGAAGCTGGATGTACAGCAGCTGCAATGCGATTTTTTATCGGCAACTAACCGTAAGTTTTTAAGAGGGCCGCGTGGTTCGGGCTTTTTGTATATTTCAAATAAAGCTTTGCGGGCCAAACTCGAGCCTTTGTTTATTGATATGCGCGGCGCGCGATGGACAGAAAAAGACCAATATGAGCAACAGCCCGATGCAAAACGTTTTGAAGACTGGGAGTTTGCCTACGCTACTGTAGTTGGCAGCGCCGAAGCAATCAGGTACTGCCTGGCCATTGGCGAAGACCGGATCTGGCAGCAGGTTAAACAGCTATCTGCCTATTTGCGCAGCCGTTTAGCATCAATACCAAATGTCAGGGTGTTGGATCAGGGGCCCGAATTGAGTTCGTCTGTTACCTTTACGGTTGCAAACTCATCGGCCGAGTTCCTGGTGAAGCAATTTTCACAGCACAATATCAACGTGGTATCGTCCTATCGTGAATTTGCGGTTATCGATTTTGACGAAAAGCAGGTAGAGTGGGCCATCAGGGTATCGCCTCATTATTATAACACCGTTGATGAACTTGACGCGTTGGTTGATTGCCTGGCCGGTTTTTAATTTAAGGAGGCGTTTAACCCTCCAGTTTGCCCAACACCTCTTTGGCGTATGAGCTACCGATTGGGATACTTTGCTTGCCAATTTCAATATGGCTGCCCGTATAGGCATTAATATGGTTGATGGAAATTATGTAAGAACGATGTACGCGGATGAAGTAATTGGCCGAAAGTTTTTCTTCCAGGTAGCCAAGGGTTTGGTAGGTAATAACGGGTTTATCTGTAGTATGTATTTTTACATAATCCTTCAGGCCTTCAATGTACAGGATATCTTTGAGTAGCAACCGCACCATTTTTTTATCGGCCTTTACATAAATAAAAGCATGCTGATCGGGCTTTGATGGTTGAAGTGGTGCGGGCAGGCTTATTACCTCGGGTGTTTTGGCGTTGATGAATTTATCAACAGCTTTTAAAAAGCGTTCAAATGATACGGGTTTCAGCAGGTAATCAATCACATTAAGTTCGTAACCTTCCAGTGCAAACTCGCGGTAGGCCGTTGTCATGATAACCGGCGGCGGGTTTTTAAGGGTGCGCAACAGCTCGATGCCGGTTAATTGAGGCATCTGGATATCTAAAAACACCAGGTCCACGTTGTTTGCTTTAAGTGCGTTGTAAACCTCCATGCCATTGGCGCAAATGGCAACCGGGTTTAAGTTGTGGAGTTTGCTTACATGGTTTTGCATAATTTCGCGGGCAAGCTCCTCGTCGTCGGCTATGATACAGTTTATAGGTTTCATAGGTCAAGTTTCAGGTCGGCCTCAAAAATGCCATTGTTTTGGTTTAGTACAAGCTCATAGTGGTCCGGGTAAGTTAGCTCCAGTCGCCGTTTAACATTTTTAAGCCCAAGTCCATAATTATCCGGTTTGGGCAACGGTTGATAACTGTTTTCTACCTTTAAATACAACCGGTTCCCGGTAACTTTCAGGTTAATGGTTATCCAGCCATCGCTTTCGGCAAGGCTGTGTTTAAAAGCATTTTCAACAAAAGGCAATAACAAAAGCGGGGCTATCATTTTGCCGGCAATATCGCCCGAGTATTGGAACGATAATTCAAGCCTGTCGGCAAAGCGCATTTGCTCAATACCAATATAGCTTTCCAGGTGTTTGATCTCGTCCTGTAGCAATACCTTGTTTTCGCTTGCTTCATACAACATATAATGCATCAGATCCGATAGGCGAAGCACCACTTTTGATGCCTGTTCGCTGCCCTTTAGTGTAAGCGCATAAAGTGTATTTAGTGTATTGAAAAAAAAATGCGGGTTTATTTGCGCTTTTAACAGCCCCATTTCGGCGTTAAATTTTTCCTTCTCCATTTCGCGCATGTTTTTTTCTTGCTGATATGCATTACGCATAAGCTTAATAAGCATGGCAATAAACAGGACAGGAGCATTGCCCGCCGCATTTTTGAAGATGCGTACCGGAATCCAGAAATCTGTTTTTTCCATTTTAAACATAGCCGGGTCATGAATTTTATCCCAGGGTACCCAAATGGCGTAAGCAAAAAAGCGCGGCAGCAAACCACCAATTAATATTAACACCACCATCCCCATGGCGTACTGAATATACTTTTGAGGATAATAAAATAGCGGCATCAGCACATACAGGTTTAAATAAGTAACCAGCATGCAAATAGGAACGCTTGTTGACAATTGCGGATCAAGCTTAAAAGCAAATACATCCTTATCTTCCCAACCATTGTTTACACATTGGTACAGGATATAGGCCAGCCAAAACAGCAGGTGCCGTGTTATAGCCTGGTATGGTATCTGCCTGTTTTTTTGCATGTTGTAAAATTGAACATTCTAAGCTATTTGTGCCGGTTTTTTCGACAAATACCCTTTTTTAAGCCGTTAATTATACGTTTACCACCTTTAACGGGTTTAAGCCCGGCAAAGGTGTATCGGCGGCATATAAGCGGCAGTACGTCTAAAAGTACAAAATAGAAGGTTTTAGCTCCATTTATTTGGGGCATGAAAATTTTTAAGGCTGCAAAACTTAGCAGGAGTTTGTGTTTATTGGTAATACTTACGGTAACCGGTTTACAACAGTTATATGCACAGGACGCGTTTGCCCCGCTGCCGGTAGCAAGCCGCCCGCATTTGCAGGCCACACGCATTACCGGGCCAATAAATATTGATGGTATACCCGATGAGGCCGCGTGGAATAACGCACCGGTAGCTGCTCATTTTACCACGGCCTACCCACGGCAGGGGGATAAAGCTACCTACGATACCGAGGTTAGGTTGTTGTATGACGACAAAAATATCTACATCAGCGCCCGCTGTGATTTTCCGCCGGGGAAGAAAAGCCTCCAGGTACAGGATTTGCGCCGCGATTTCAGCTACAGTAATAACGAGCTTTTTGAAATCCTGATTGATCCTTTTAAAGATCCGCGCATGCCGGTAATGACGTTTTGTGTAACGCCCTATGGCACGCAAATGGATATTATGCACTATGCCGATTTTAGTTACGACTATAAGTGGGATGCGGTATGGCAGGCCGCCAGCAAAATACAGGAACATTCATGGACAACCGAAGTGGCCATTCCGTTTACTTCATTGCGGTATCCAAAAAACTCAACGGAGTGGAGCATTAACTTTGCCCGCAACATCCGGTTTATTGGCGAAACCAACGGCTGGTCGCCCTGGCCGCAGGCTTTTAGCGAAACCCAGCTGGCTTACGGCGGCATTCTTACTAACATAGTGCCCCCGGAAGCCAGCTTCAATTTACGGATTGAGCCTTATGCTTTGGTAAATGCCAGTCGTGCGGATGATAACAAGCCGCGTTACAAACCCGAGTTTGGCGGCGAAATTAAGTATGCCATCAACTCCAACAGCCTGCTTGAAGGTACCATCAATACCGATTTTGCCCAGGCCGATGTGGATAAGCAGGTAGTTAACCTGAGCAGGTCGAGCGTTTTCTTTCCCGAAAAACGGCAGTTCTTTTTAGAGAATTCAAGCTTGTTTTCGGTAGGTCAAAACAGCATTATTCAGCCGTTTTTTAGCAGAAGGATAGGGTTGAGCGATAATGGCTCGCCTTTAACCATCAATGGCGGCTTAAGGTTTATCCACCAGGATAACAAACAGTCTGCCGGAGTACTGGTGATGAAACAAAATGGAGATACTACCGAAAACGGGGCGTTGTTTGGCGTTTTCAGGTACAAAAGAAGCGTTAGCCAAAGTTTGCAACTGGGGGCGATGGAGGTATTGCGGCAAAACTTTGCCGGCTTAAATCAGCCCGCATCTGTTAACCCTGTCGAGGTGGTGGATGCTTTTTGGCAGGTAAGCCAGCCGTTATTTATAAGGGGGATGGCATCCTATTCGGGCAACTCGCTAAGCGGGCAAAAGGGGCCTGCCGCCTTCGCCGAATTTAACTACTCGGCTACACACTTTTTTATCGATTGGTTTCAAACTGCTGTATCTAAAGGTTACCAGGCACAAACCGGCTTTACCGCCAGGGACAATTTTATCAATACACAACCCACGCTGTATGTTTTTATGCATAAAAAATGGTTCCCCAAAAATGTACAGTTTTTTAGCCCGCAATTTACTGCCGATATTTACCATGAGGCATCAAGCGGCAAATTCCAGGAGGCCAGCGTAGTGGTGATGCCGCTGCAATTGTTTTTTACCAATCAATCGCACCTTAATTTTAGTATCACCAGTTCGTGGGAGAACCTGACAGATAATTTTCAACCGGTGCGGAATGTTGACATAGCCGCGGCCAATTATCACTTTAACCGGTACGAATTTTATGGCATTACCAATGCAGCAGCCCCCCTTAGTGCCGAAACCCGGCTGAGTACAGGCGGCTACTATAATGGCAGGCTTAGTTATTTTTTATCGTTACGTGCTGCCCCCGTGCCCCGGCTATCGCTGGTAATGAGCTATACCCGCAACGATTTTAAAAATGTGGGCATAAACCAGGTATCAACCACTACCCACCTGTTAGCGCCCGAATTGCGGGTAGCTGCAAATCCCAAAATGTTGCTCTCGGCCTTTTACCAATACAATACTGATGCCCGTAACGGATCGTTAAATGCCCGCTTCTCCTGGGAGTACAGGCCGCTATCGTTCATTTACCTGGTGGTAAACAGCGTTAATAATTACTATAAAACCCCATTCGGAATCCCGCAGCGACAGCAGGGAGGTATCCTGAAGCTTACTTATATAAGGCAGATATAAAGGATAAAGTCTGCCGGTTTTGAAATGGATAATATCATTCTGCCTCCGCAATCGTTTTTACAATATCCAGTGCCTTAGGCCAAACATCCTTAAAGAAGGTGATTATGTCTTTAGGGAAATTGCCGCCGCTAAGTTGAATGGTAAGCAGGGTTTTGCCGTTGTTGATTTTGAGGGTATATTCTTCTAACGAACCCCTGCATACCTTGGCGCCGCTGCTGTCATAATTCTCGATACCATTAACTATTTCGCCAATGCCTTTTATCGCCAGAAATTCATTTGGGATGGCCTTATATATCAAACCTACCATCCCCGATCCTTTATGATCTAAAAATAAAGCCTTGCTGCCCTCTTTCCAGTCGGTAACGGCGTGCGAGCCTTCGCAAAAAACTGCAGTCCACTTGGGGTAATTGGCATCGGTAAAAAGCGCGTCCCAAACTTTTTGGGGTGATGCATCGATCTCGATATTGAATGTCGGACTTTCCATTTTGGTGTGTTTTGGTTACCTCAAAAATGGGTAATATTTAACAGGGTTCAAGGGGCAAAAGCGACAATTTGGGGTGTTGATACAGACGAATGTTGTGTTATGGGTAAATTGACGCTAAAACTGGTAAACGAGTGTAAACAGGGTTAACATAACTTAACATAATTTTGATTTATTTTTTGCTTAAGTCATTTATAATCAGTTTTTTACAGCAAAAACATGGTTAACACATGTTAACCATGTTTTCGCTGTTTTCCAGATATGAAACTTAAGGTTGAAATAACACGAGGAGGGTAGGCATTAAATATCAAACCCCACGCTGTACTTCAACTAACTACCACAACTCCAGTGTTTAATTAAACTTTTAAATAAAATCGGCGTTCTTTACTCCATTAATCACTACTCCTTAAATAAATCAGTTTTTCCCAACTTCGATAATATGGAACGAGCCAGGCACTTGTTTTGGGCGCGGCTTTGGGTTTTCGGCAGTTACCATACCTGGCTCTGTTTTGGCGGCAGGCAGGTACAGTTTGTGGGTTAACAGGTCGATGCCGATGGTACGGGCGCTGGGTTCGGTCGGGATGTTTTCTACAAACTCAAATTTATCGGCGCTAAGCTCTTTTACCACGCTAATAGTTCCCTCGCCGTTTGAGGCATAGGCTAATTTTAGTTTAGGATCAAACACCAGCCCGTCGCAACCGCCTATCGGGAATTTGGCTAAGTTTTTACCATTGGCGGCGTCCATTACCACCATGGTGCTGTTGCCGCCGCAACCAATAAACAGGCGATTGGTAACACGGTCGATATCTAAACCCGACGGTTCATCGCCGCCTTCAATTTTATAACGGGCCTCTACTTTTAAGGTAGTAGCGTTTATCACAACCACTTCGTTGGTAGTTTCGGCATTTACAAATACTTTTCCTTTGCCGTCAGATACGCCGGTTTCGGGTTTGGCATCCAGCGGGATGGTAGCCACAACTTTATCGGTAGCTACATCAATAACTGTAGCATCTTTACTACGGCCATTAAACGTGTACACTTTTTTTGCAAAAGGTTCATAAAATATAGCGTCGGGGTTGGTGCCTACGGCTATTTCATTTAAAACCTTTAAGGTGGTTAAATCAAAAACAATTACTTTATTGGCACGGCCTGCGCTGATGTAACCCTTATTTAAAGTATTAACCAGTGCAATTCCGTGAACACCCGGGGTATTTGGAACATAGCCAATAGAATCGCCGGAAGTTGATAAGATATTAACCTGGTTGCCATGCGATGTATAAATACGTTTATTGGCTCCATCTACAGTAATATAATCCCAGCCACCGGGGCTTTTTATGGGGAAGCTTTTTAACATATGGAAGCCTGTTTTTTGTTGGGCCTGGGTATAAATCGGTTTAGCAATTATTAAAATAGCCATAAAGGCCAATCCGGGTATAAGTTTAGCACTTTTCATAATTAATTGATTTTATGCAATCTACCTGTTTGATTCTGTAGAAATGTTGGATATTGGAAAAGAAACGGCATGCCAAATGTTTTGAAAAAAAAGTGATGTAACCCGTTACATTGACAAAAGGGGGAAACTGCTAAACCGATTAACAAGGGGAGGGCTTCGTGCTATCAAATTAATTAAAAGGAATAGTATGTAAACGCGTAAGGGATTGGCGCGGATACCGGCCTGCGTGGTTAAGGCCTGTGCAGTATGAGCATAAAGCCCGGCCCGACCAAAAGAGGGATACGCCCAAAAACATTCTTTTGGCAAAAAAAAGAGCGACAGGTTTACACCAGTCGCTCTTTTTCTATAATTTTTGTTTAAAAGGTTACAAGCCGAAGGCGGCTTTCACTTTATCAACATAATCCAGCTTTTCCCAGGTAAACAACTCCACTTCGCGCACCAGTTCGCTGCCATCATGGGCAATAAAGGTTTTGGTTACGGTTTCGCTTGGTTTACCAAAGTGGCCGTAAGCCGCTGTTTCGCTGTAAATAGGGTTACGCAGTTTAAAACGGGTTTCAATAGCGTAAGGGGTCATGTTAAATACCTCTTCTACTTTGTTTGCTATCTCGCCATCGTGTAAAGCAACTTTGGCAGTGCCGTAAGTGTTTACGTAAATACCCATGGGCTGGGCAACGCCAATGGCGTATGATACCTGTACCAGCACTTCGCTGCAAACACCGGCAGCTACCAGGTTTTTGGCAATGTGGCGGGTTGCGTAAGCGGCAGAACGGTCAACCTTTGAAGGATCTTTGCCAGAAAAAGCACCGCCACCGTGTGCGCCTTTACCACCATAGGTATCCACAATAATTTTACGGCCCGTTAAGCCGGTATCGCCATGCGGCCCACCTATCACAAATTTGCCGGTTGGGTTAATGTGGTACTTAATCTGGTCGTTAAAAAAGTGCGCATATTTGGGATACTTCGCTTTAACACGAGGGATCAGGATGCTGATGATATCTGCACTGATTTTGGCCAGCATAGCTGTTTCTTCGTCAAAATCATCGTGTTGGGTTGATATTACGATGGCATCTATACGTTGTGGCTGGTTATCATCGCTGTACTCTAAAGTTACCTGCGATTTTGCATCCGGGCGAAGGTATTTAATCTCGCTGTTTTCGCGGCGGATGGCGGCAAGTTCTATCAATAAAGCGTGGGCAATATCCAATGCCAGGGGCATATAGTTGTCAGTTTCGTTGGTTGCATAGCCAAACATCATGCCCTGGTCGCCAGCGCCTTGCTCTTCGGGGGCCTTGCGTTCAACACCCTGGTTAATATCTGGCGATTGTTCATGAATAGCCGATAGCACGCCACATGAACTGCCATCAAACATATATTCGCCTTTGGTGTAGCCAATTTTGTTGATCACCTCGCGGGCTATTTTCTGTACATCTAAATAGGCTTTTGATTTTACTTCGCCGGCTAAAATTACCTGCCCGGTGGTTACCAGTGTTTCGCAGGCTACTTTTGAGTTAGGGTCGAATGCTAAAAAATGATCAATCAGCGCGTCTGAGATCTGGTCGGCAACTTTATCCGGGTGTCCTTCTGATACGGACTCAGAGGTAAATAAATATGGCATATAAATTTTTTATACAATTAACGTAAAACAGCCGAGCGGGGATTTTTGAGGGATCGTAGTAAAAAGAAGCATGGGTATTAGCACTTTTTTACGTGGTTGCAATCCTTACCTTTTATGCAAAGGGCGTTAAATCAGTCCACTTTCGGGTTGCAAAAATAAAACAAATTTTACAAAGCCGAAAATACATTTACTTTTGATACTTTAAATAATAACAGATAATTGAAACATAAAGCGTTATTTATAATAAACCCTATTGCTGGGGGCAAGAAGAAGGATGGTGTGCCGGAGCTGATAGATCAACACCTTGATAAAAATGTATTTGATTACCATATAATATTTACAGATGGGGTTTCGCATGCTCAGCAAATAGCCGCAGATGCCGCCGGTAAGGTTGATGTAGTAGCAGCAGTAGGCGGGGATGGTACCGTGAACGAAATTTCGTCGGCCATAGTGGGGAGTACTACCGCATTGGGCGTTGTGCCATTTGGTTCGGGTAATGGCCTGGCGCGTTTTTTAGGGATACCCATGGATACTGTGGCATCAATAAAGGCGTTAGGGGGGTATAGGGTTGAAACAATCGATTCGGGATTGATGAACGGACAGCCTTTTTTTAACATGGCGGGCATGGGGTTTGATGCCCATATAGCCGAAGTGTTTTCGCATGGTAAAAAGCGAGGCTTTTTAACGTACATTAAATCGAGCATGCAGGAGATTATGAGCTATAAGCCCGAAAAGTACAGCCTGGAGATTGATGGTGAAAAATATGAACGCGATGCCTTTATTATAAGTATTGCCAATTCATCGCAATGGGGTAATGATGTGCATGTAGCCCCCAGGGCATCTGTGCAGGATGGTTTGCTTGACGTTTGTATAATCAGCAAATTCCCGGTTTGGCGCCTGCCCGAGATTGGCGCGCGGTTAATGCTCAAAACAATTGAGGCAAGCCGGTATATCGAAATTATAAAGGGAAGGGACATCCATATTAAAAGAACAGGCCCCGGGCCGATACACCTGGATGGCGAGCCGCAGGTAATGGCTGCCGATTTACATATTAATATAAAACCAAATTCGCTGAAGGTTATAGTAGGAGCCAGCTATCAAAACTAAATAATCATGGCAAAAAAGAATTTTACAGGAGTAGTTTATTCAACCGACCCTGATTTTGAATACCAGGAAAACGGAGGACCGGATGCGCAAACACTGCCTCCGCAACAACAAAATCTAAAAATCTACCTTGATCGTAAAGGCGGCAGCAAGCTTGTAACCAGGGTGAGCGGTTTTATAGGCGCAGATGCCGATTTGGAGGCCATTGGCAAAAAATTAAAAACAAAATGTGGGGTGGGCGGTTCGGTAAAAGATGGCGAGATATTGATACAGGGCGATTTTAGGGATAAAATCCTCGGCCTGTTACAAACCGATGGCTATAAAGCAAAAAAAGCAGGCGGATAGTTGCCTAAATGCTTCATTGCCTATATATTAAGCTGGTTCATAGCGTATTTTATACACTGAAACAGCGTAAAAAAGCGGCCGTTGTGCCACACCAATTATAGCGCATAATATATGTGTAACGAAATAGTAGCATAAATTTTATCACTATTGCTTGATAATATTAAAAAAAATGGTTTTCATTGCAAATAATTGTAGTGGCAACACACAATATTTTATTGGTATTACGTTATTTATATCCAATCGCACACAAAA
>Ga0307515_10002324_pt1 | contig 41515 bp, 34 predicted proteins | sample 17_EM_MG_FD_194513 | JGI IMG/M metagenome (GOLD analysis project Ga0307515, IMG submission 194513) | Populus trichocarpa ectomycorrhiza microbial communities from riparian zone in the Pacific Northwest, United States - 17_EM | ecosystem: Host-associated > Plants > Roots > Unclassified | place... | reverse complement strand
GATCCCCGCGGCGCAAGAGGCGAGCCGGCTGGCCCGGGAGACGATGCAACCCATCATGTACGCGACGGCCCGGGTCACCGAAGCGATGCTCGCCGCGCTGCGCGGGGAGGAAGACCGGGCCGAGGAAATGGCCGCGGAAGCCCAACAGGCGACCATGTCCGCCGGCGTGCGGCCGGTGCTGGCCTCGGTCCAGCACGCGCGCGGACTGGCGGCGCTCGGCGGCGGGCGGTTCGACGAGGCGTACGAGCATCTGCGCCGCATGTACGAGCCGTCCGACCCGGCCTACCACCTTGCCCTGCGGTGTTACGCCGTGGGCGACCTGGCCGAAGCCGCCGTCCGCAGCGGCCACCAGGAAGATATCCGCGCGGTCATCGCGGAGATGGAGTCGCTCGGCACGCGGACGCCGTCCCCCGCGTTGCATGCCGGCCTGCGGCACGCACGGGCATTGCTGGCCGACGACGTGGCCGCCGAGGCGCTCTATGCGGCGGCCACCCGCGCGGAGCTACCGTGGCCGTACCCGAAGGCGCGGGCGCAGCTGGCCTATGGCGGCTGGCTTCGCCGGCAACGCAGGGCCGCCGAGTCCCGCGCGCTCCTGCGCGCCGCCCGCGACACCTTCGACTCGTTGGGCACCATCCCGTGGGGTGAGCGGGCCCGTCAGGAGCTGCGGGCGGCCGGTGAGACCAGCCGCGGGCGCACCCCCGACGCCCGCGATTGGCTCACGCCGCAAGAGCTGCAGATCGCCCAGATGGCCGCCACCGGACTGACCAACCGGGAGATCGGCCAGCGGCTCTACCTGTCCCACCGGACGGTCAGCTCGCACCTGCACAGCATCTTTCCCAAGCTCGAGATCACCTCCCGCTCGGCGCTCGCCGCGGCCCTGCGCGAATCGGCCTGACCACCGGCACGTGACCGGCGGTCAGCCGGCGGCGTCGGCCACCCTGGAGTCATGGGCGGCGCGGGCGGCGAGCAACTCGGGCAGGTTCAAGGCGGCGGAGACGCTGCTGCACACCGGCGTGCCGCGGTTGGTGGCCATCGGGCTGTACGCGAACCTGCTGGACGGCGACGGCCGGGCGCTGCTGGAGGACCCCGGGGTGCTCCCGGTTCAGTTCCGGGCGTTCGCTCTCGCCCACACCGCCGGCCTGCGCCGGTTGCGGGCCGCCGGCCAGGGCGGCACCGATTGGGTGATGCTCACCCCGCCGGCGATGCTGCGGGCGGACGGCCCGCGTCTCGGCCGCTACCGGGTCGGCGGGGAAACCGCGCCGAGCGGCGAACTGTCGTATGCGGACTTGGCCACGGCCGTCGTCGACGAGATCGAGAAGCCGCATTTCCACCGGACCCGGGTTTCCGTCTTCAACTGAGCAAATCCGTGGAAAGCCCCTGGGCGTGCCGAACCCCCTGCGGGCCGATGATGGGGCAAGATCTCGAGGTGCTAGCCGATGAGGACCTCGACACGTCCACGCTCACCCCGCGGCAGCGGGCGATCCTTTCTGTCATCCAGGAGTGGGCGGTCCGGTACGGCTACTCGCCGTCCACGCGCGAGATCGGGGCCGCGGTCGGGCTGGCGTCGACGTCGTCGGTCAGCCGGCATCTGCGGGTCCTGGAGGAGCGCGACTTCCTGCGCCGGGGGCGCACCGCGACGCGGCCGGTCGACGTACGCATGTTCCTGCAGCCGGCGTCCCGGGTCGAGGACGATCCGGCGACGGTGGGTGTTCCGCTGCTCGGCACCATCGCCGCCGGGAGCCCGATCATGGCCGACGAGGTCCTCGAGGAGACCCTCACGTTGCCCCGTGAGCTGGTCGGCCGGGGCAATCTGTTCTCCCTGCGGGTGCAGGGCGACTCGATGGTCGACGCGGCGATCTGCGACGGCGACATCGTGGTGGTGCGGCAACAGAGCGAGGCCTACAACGGCGAGATCGTGGCCGCGATGATCGACGAGGAGGCCACCGTGAAGGTCTTCCGCCGCCGGGCCGGTCATGTCCTGCTCGAGCCGCGCAATCCGGCGTACGAGCCGATCGACGGCGACCGGGCGGTGATCTTGGGCAAGGTCGTCTCGGTGCTGCGCCGGATCTAGAGCGGTAGTCAGGGCCCGCCGGCGCGCGCATAGTGGGAGCCGTGCCTGGTTATCCGGATCCCGCCGCGCTCGCCCTGGCCCTGGCCGAGGTCGGCTATCTCGCCGACGACGGGCTGGCGGTCGCCGGCTTCCTCGCGCTCAAGCTGCACCGGCCCGTCTTCCTGGAGGGCGACGCCGGCGTCGGCAAGACCGCTTTCGCGACCGCCCTGGCCGAGGCCACCGGGCTCGAGCTCGTCCGGATGCAGTGCTACGAGGGGCTCGACGCGGCGCAGGCCCTCTACGACTGGGACTTCCCGCGGCAGGTGCTGCACCTGCGGGCCGTGGAGGCCGCGTCGCGGGGCGCCCTGAACGCCGAGGACCTCGAGGCCGGCCTGTACGACCGGCGCTTTCTCATCGCCCGGCCGTTGCTGCAGGCGATCGAGCGGGCGCCCTGCGTGCTGCTCATCGACGAGGTCGACCGGGCGGACGACGAGTTCGAGGCGTTCCTGCTCGAGCTGCTGGCCGACGCCGCGGTGACGATCCCCGAGCTGGGCCGGGTCGCCGCGAGCGAACCACCGCTGGTCGTGGTCACCAGCAACCGGACCCGCGAGGTGCACGACGCGCTCAAGCGGCGCTGCCTGTACCACTGGGTCGGGCATCCGTCGCCGGAGCGCGAGGCGGCGATCCTGCGGACCCGGCTGCCCGAGGTGAGCGAGCGGCTCGCCGGCCAGGTCGCCGCCGCGATGGCCCGGCTCCGCGCGCTCGACCTGGTCAAGCCGCCCGGCGTCGCGGAGGCGGTGGACTGGGCGGCGGCGCTCGGTGCGCTCGGCGCCAGCACGCTCAGCGCGGAGATCGCCGCCGTCACGCTCGGCGCGGTGCTCAAGGTGCGCGAGGACATCGACCGGGTGCGGGCGCTGCCGCCGGGCGAACTGGTCGAGGCGTTCGATGCTCCTTGACCTGGTGGCGGCGGTGCGGGCGGCCGGGGTACCGGCCAGCCACGACCGGGTCCAGGCGATGTTCCGGGCGCTGGACGAGGTCGGCCTGGACTTCGTGTACTGGGTGGGCCGCCTGACGCTGTGCGGGTCGCCCGACGATATCGCCCGGTTCGACGCGGCCTTCGCCGGTTTCACCCGGGCGGCGGAGTCGAAGGGCACCCCGTGGCAGGTGCGCCGGCTGCCCGAACGCACGCTGTTCCGCGCCGAATCGCCGCGGGACGAGGCCGTCGCCGGCGATCCCGGCCTCGCGGTGCGCTCGAGCGGCGCCGAGGTGCTGCGGCACCGCGACCTGGCCACCCTCTCGGCGGTCGAGCGGGCCGAGGCGAACCGGCTGATGGCGCTGGCCGCGGGAGTGCGCCCGCAGCGCCCCGGCCGGCGGCACCGGCCATGGCCGCGCGGGCAGGTCGACCCGCCCCGGACGCTGAAGGCGATGCTGCGCGCGGGCGGTGAGCCCCGGCCGCTGGCCCGCCGGGCCCGCCGTCCCCGGCCGCGCCGGCTGGTGCTGCTGGTCGACGTCTCCGGCTCGATGGCCCCGTACGCGGATGCGCTGTTGCGGCTCGCCCACGCGCTGGTCCGCCATCGTCCATGGTGGACCGAGGTGTACACGCTCGGCACCCGGCTGACCCGGGTCACGCCCTCGTTGCGGACCCGGGACGTGGAGGTCGCGCTGCGCGAGGCCGGGCAGGCGATCCCGGATTGGCGCGGCGGCACCCGGCTCGCCGACACGCTGACGGAGTTTCTGCGCCGCGACGGGCACCGGGGCGTCGCCCGGCGGGCCATCGTGGTCGTGCTGAGCGACGGCTGGGAGCGGGGCGACCCGGCTCCGCTCGGCGAGGCGGCGGCGCACGTGCGGCGGCTCGCGTACCGGCTGATCTGGGTGAGCCCGCACGCCGGGCGGCCGGGCTTCGCGCCGACGGCCGGCGGGCTGGCCGCTGTGCTCCCGCATCTCGACGCCCTCGTCTCCGGGCACAGCGTCGCGGCGATCGAAGCGCTCCTGCGCGAGGTGCACCGGGCGTGAGGCGCCGAGCGAGTTGATCTGAACGGGTACTTGAGTCGATCATGATCTGTGGGTTTGGCTGTCGAGTGCAGTGGCCCGTGCGCGTCCGCCGCGGGCCGGGTCGTCGGCAACTCCGCGGGAGGCGCCATGTCTTCGGGCAATGCCGTGCCATCTCAGCCCACCTCCATGTCCACTACCTCCGGTTCCACCGGTTCGTCCGGAAGCTCCAGCGCGCGCCTCTCCGTCACCGTCGACGGCATTCGGTACGCCGACGTCGTCGAGGCGCGCACGCTGCTGGTCCAGTACCTGCGCGACACGATCGGCAAGGTCGGCACGGTCGTCGGGTGCGACACCAGCAACTGCGGTTCGTGCACGGTGCTGCTGGGCACCGCCGACGAGCCCGGTCGCAGCGTGAAGAGCTGTTCCGTGCTCGCGCTGCAGGCAGACGGCGCGAACGTCACCACCGTCGAGGGCCTCGCGGGCCCGGACGGCTCCCTGCACGCCGTCCAGCGCGCGTTCCACGAGCTGCACGGCCTGCAATGCGGCTTCTGTACGCCCGGCATGATCATGTCGGCCGTCGACCTGCTCCGCGACAACCCGGACCCGACCGACGACGAGGTGCGCGACGCTCTGTCGGGCAACCTGTGCCGCTGTACGGGATACCAGAACATCGTCCGTGCCGTGCGAGCCGCCGCCGCGGAGCTCCGCGCGCAGGTCACGGTGTCCGGTGAGGACGCCGAGCCGGCGCCGCGCCAGCCGGTGGAGGTGGCACCGTGACCGTCACCGAGGAACGCGAGGTCGGCGCCGCCCGGCGGCGCAAGGAGGACGCCCGGCTGATCACCGGGCACACCAACTGGACCGACAACATCACCCTGCCGGGGATGCTGCACTTGGCGATCCTGCGCAGCCCGCACGCGCACGCGCGGATCACCTCGGTCGACACCGCGCCGGCGCTGAGCCGGCCCAACGTGGTGGCGGCGTTCAGCGGCGCCGACGTCGCGGCGGTCCAGGGCAGCCTGCCGTGCGCCTGGCCGGTCACCGAGGACATCGTGCACCCCGACCGGCCGCCGCTCGCCGTCGACACGGTGCGCTTTCACGGTGAGGCCGTGGCCGTCGTCGTCGCGCGCGACCGGGCCAGCGCGGTCGACGCGATGGAGGCCATCGAGGTGTCCTACGAGCCGTTGCCGGCCGTGCTCGACCTTGAGCCGGCGGTCGCGGAGGGTTCGCCGCTGGTCCATCCGGACAAGGGCACCAATCGCTCGTACACCTGGATCTTCGACTCGGCCGCGGCCGGCACCGGCACCGATGTCGCCGCGGCGGACGCCGAGGTCGTGATCGAGCGGCGCTACGTCCAGCAGCGGCTGATTCCGGCCTTCATGGAGCCACGCAGCGTGATCGTCGACCCGGGCATGGGCGATTACACGATCTGGTCGGCGACGCAGATCCCGCACATCCTGCGGGTGTTCTACGCGCTGCTCACCGGGACGCCCGAGCACAAGATCCGGGTCATCGCCCCCGACGTCGGCGGCGGGTTCGGCGGCAAGCTGCAGGTCACGCCGGAGGAGCTGATCGCGTTCATGGCGGCGCGGCGGGTCGGCCGCCCGGTGAAGTACACCGAGACGCGCAGCGACACGATGCTCTCCGCGCACCACGGGCGGGACATGATCCAGAACGTGCGGCTCACCGCGCGCCGCGACGGCACGGTCACCGGCCTCTCGGTGAAGCTGCTCGCCAACATGGGTGCGTATCTCGGACTCGTCGGGCCGGGCGTGCCGATCCTCGGCGCCTTCATGTACAACGCGATCTACAAGTTCCCCGCGTACCGCTTCGAGTGCAGTGGCGTGTTCACCAACACGACGATCACCGACGCGTACCGGGGCGCGGGCCGGCCGGAGGCGACGTACGCGATCGAGCGGGTGATGGACGAGCTCGCGGTCGAGGTCGGCCTCGACCCGATCGAGGTACGGCGGCGCAACTGGATCAAGAAGGAGGAGTTCCCGTTCACCTCAGTCGCCGGCCTGGTCTACGACTCCGGCGACTACGACGCCGCCACCGACAAGGCACTCTCGTTGCTCGGCTACGACGCGATGCGCGCCGAGCAGGCGGCCCGGCGCGAGTCCGGCGACCCGGTCCAATTGGGGATCGGGATCTCGACGTACACGGAAATGTGTGGCCTGGCGCCGTCGCGCATCCTCGGCGCGTTGCGCTATGCCGCGGGCGGCTGGGAATCGGCGGCCGTGCGCGTGCTGCCGACCGGCAAGGTGGAGGTGGTCACCGGCACGAGCCCGCACGGCCAGGGCCACGAGACGGCGTGGAGCCAGATCGTCGCCGACGAGCTCGGCGTGGCCTTCCAGGACGTCGAGGTCCTGCACGGCGACACCCGGACCTCGCACAAGGGGCTCGACACCTACGGCTCGCGGTCGCTCGCGGTCGGCGGGATCGCGCTGGTGGAGGCCTGTCGCAAGGTGCGTGACAAGGCCCGGGTGGTCGCCGCGCACATGCTCGAGTGCAGCCCGGACGACCTGGAGTTCACCGGCGGCGCGTTCCGGGTGCGGGGCACACCGGACGCGGCGAAGACGGTCGCGGACTGCGCGTTCGCCGTGTTCGCGGCGCACGACCTGCCGGACGGCGTCGAGGCGACCCTCGACGCGGACGCCACCTTCGACCCGCAGACGTTCTCGTTCCCGCACGGCACGCATCTGTGCGCGGTCGAGGTCGACACGCAGACCGGACGGGTGGACATCCGCAAGTACATCGCGGTGGACGACGTCGGCAAGGTGGTGAACCCGATGATCGTCGAGGGTCAGGTGCACGGCGGCGTCGCCCAGGGCATCGCGCAGGCGCTGCACGAGGAAGCCGTCTACGACGAGTCGGGCACGCTGTTGACGGGGTCCTTCGTCGAGTACACCCTGCCGACGTCGGCGGATCTGCCGGAGATCATCAGCGACCGGACCGAAACCCCGGCGACGTCGAACCCGCTGGGCGTCAAGGGCGTCGGCGAGGCCGGCGCGATCGCGGCCACCCCGGCCGTGGTCAACGCGATCGTCGACGCGCTCCGCCCGTACGGGGTGACCGACGTGCCGATGCCGTGCACGCCGGAACGGGTTTGGCGAGCGATCGGCGGTGCGTCATGATCCCAGTCGCGTTCGATTACCTACGCCCCTCTACTGTGGATGACGCGATCGCGGCGCTCACCGGCGCCGGCGACGAAGCGAAGATCATCGCCGGCGGCCAGAGCCTGCTCCCGGTGTTGCGGCTGCGGCTCGCGGCGCCGAGCCTCCTGATCGACCTCGGTGGCCTGCCGCAGTTGCGCGGCGTGCGCGAGGAGGGAGACTCGCTGGTCATCGGCGCGATGACCACGCACGACGAGGTGGCCTCGTCGGCGCTCGTGCGGCAGTTCGCTCCGCTGCTGGCGATGATGGCCGGCACCATCGGCGACCGGCAGGTGCGCCACCGCGGCACGCTGGGCGGCTCGCTCGTGCACGCCGACCCGGCGGCCGACCTGCCGGCGGCGGCGACCACGCTGGACGCGCGCTACGTGCTGGCCGGGCCGTCCGGCCGGCGGACGATCTCGGCGGCCGACTTCGCCGTCGACCTGTTCACCACGGCGCTCGCCGCCGACGAGGTGCTGGTCGAGATCCACGTGCCGAAGCGCGAGGGCTGGGGCGTGCACTACGAGAAGTTCCATCGCGTCGTGCAGGCCTGGGCGATCGTCGGGGTGGCGGCAACGGTGCGGCGCGCCAACGGCAGCATCGGGTCGGCGCGCGTCACGTTGACCAACATGGGTCCGACGGCGGTCCGGGCGACGGCGGTCGAGCAGGCGCTCGCCGGCTGCGCGGCCGAGCCGGGCGCCATCCGCGAGGCGTGCTCGGCCGCGGCGGAGGGCACGGCACCGGTCGACGACATCACCGCGTCCGCCGACTATCGCCGCCATCTCGCCCGCGTGCTCACCACACGGGCGGTCACTGCGGCCGCTGGAGTGTAGAAGCGTGCGACTGGAACACAGTTTTGAGGTGCCGGTGCCGGTCGAGCAGGCCTGGGTGGCGCTGCTGGACATCGAACTGGTGGCGCCGTGCATGCCCGGAGCCACGCTGACCGCGCACGACGGCGATGACTTCGCCGGCACGGTCAAGGTGAAGCTGGGGCCGGTCAACCTCACGTACAAGGGGAAGGGCCGCTTCGTCGACATCGACGAGGCGGCCCGCCGGGTCGTGATCACCGCGTCGGGCGCCGACAGCCGGGGCGCGGGCACGGCGGCGGCCAATGTGACCGCGGCGCTGGTGGCGGTGGATTCGCACACCCGCGTCGAGGTGGTCACCGATCTGGACGTCACGGGGAAGGCCGTGCAGTTCGGTCGCGGGCTGATCGCCGACGTGAGTGCCCGCCTGATCGGCCAGTTCGCCGACTGCCTGGCCGGCAAGCTCGCGGGGGAGGCACCGGGGCCGGAGGCGGCCGCCGGGCCGCCGCCGGGGCCGGCCACCGGGCCGAGTTCGGCCGAAGCTGAGCCGTCCGCAGCCGCGCCGGCGGTGCCTGGAGTGTCTGCGGCGGCGAAGCCTGGGGAGGCCGAGCCGATCGACCTGCTCGCGGCTGCCGGCGTCGGGCCGGCGGTGCGGCTGGCCTTGCCCTACCTCGCGACGGCGTTGGCCGGTTTCCTGGTGATCCGCGGAGTCATCCGGTGGGTGCGCAGGCGCTGATCCGCTTAACGATTGGACGCGATGATGCTCGGGCTTGTAGCTTGCAGTTGCCCGTGACACCGCTTGAGGAGGTGAGACCCATGAACGCTGTATCGATGTGGGTGCTCCCCCTTGCCGTCACGGCCGGGCGACTGACGTAGGTGTCGCCGGGAGCGCCCCACCAACAAGGCGCTCCCGAAAGGCAACACCAATGCAATCACTGCAGTTCACCACCGAGCCGTCGCCGCTGATGTTCGACGTGATCATTGCCGGATGCGGGCCGACCGGTGCGATGCTGGCCGCCGAGCTGCGGCTGCACGATGTTCGGGTCCTCGTTCTGGAGAAGGAAACCGAGCCCGCGTCGTTCGTCCGCATAGTCGGTCTGCATATTCGCAGTCTCGAGCTGATGGCGATGCGCGGACTGCTGGATCGCTTCCGCCGGCATGGCAGACAGCGTCCGGCCGGCGGTTTCTTCGCCGCCATCGACAAACCCGCGCCAACGGACCTGGATTCCGCGTACGCCTATCTGCTGGGCATCCCGCAGCCGGTCATCGAACATCTGCTCGAGGAACACGCGATCGAACTGGGTGCGCAGGTCCGGCGCGGTCGCGCGGTGGCCGGGTTCGAGCAGGACGACGAGGGCGTGACCGTCGAACTGGCCGACGGGGAACAGCTGCGTTCGCGCTATCTCGTCGGCTGTGACGGTGCGCGCAGTACCGTACGCAAACTGCTTGGCGTCGGTTTCCCTGGCGAGCCCGCGCGGACCGAGACGCTGATGGGCGAGATGCAAGTGGGTGTGCCGCAGGAGGAGATCGCCGCCAAGGTGGCCGAAATCCGGGGGAACCATCAGCGATTCTGGCTCCGGCCCGCAGGCGTCGGGATCTATAGCGTCGTCGTCCCCGCAGCGGGAGTCAGCGACCGCGCGGAACCGCCCACCCTGGAGGATTTCAAACAACAGTTGCGCGCCATCGCCGGCACCGATTTCGGCGTACATTCCCCGCGCTGGTTGTCCCGCTTCGGGGATGCCACCCGGGTAGCCGAACGTTATCGGGTCGCCCGGGTGCTGCTGGCCGGCGACGCGGCACACATCCATCCACCCATCGGGGGACAGGGCCTCAACCTGGGCGTTCAGGACGCGTTCAACCTCGGCTGGAAACTGGCCGCACAGATCCGCGGCTGGGCGCCGGACCCGCTGCTGGACACCTACCAGGCCGAACGTCATCCGGTCGCCGAGGACGTGCTGGACAACACCCGCGCCCAGATGGAACTGCTGTCCACCGAACCGGGCCCGCAGGCCGTGCGCAGGCTGCTCACCGAACTGATGGACTTCGACGAGGTGAACCGCTATCTGATCGAGAAGATCGCCGCGATCGGCATCCGCTACGACTTCGGTGCGGGCCCCGACCTGCTGGGCCGCCGCCTGCGCGACATCGACGTGAAACAAGGCAACCTCTACGGTCTGCTGCATCGCGGCCGCGGCCTGCTGCTGGACCGCACCGAACGACTGACCGCCGGCGGCTGGTCGGACCGGGTCGACTACCTCGCGGATCCCACGGCGGCACTGGATGTTCCGGGCGTCCTGCTGCGTCCCGACGGCCACGTCGCCTGGATCGGCGACGATCAGCGGGACCTGGACGACCACCTCTCCCGCTGGTTCGGCAAGCCCGCCAACTGAGTTCGCTGCCGAGCCGAAATGTGGCCGCCGGCGGGCCGGGAACAGGCCGCCGGCGGCATCGGGCTGTCAGGCCGGGTTGGCGAACCGCAACGGGAGCTCGTTCGGGCCGTGGATGCCGAGCGCCGGGCGCCAGGTCACCTCGCCGGCGATGACCGGCGGGCCGAACCGGCGGGCCAGGACCGGTAGCGCCTCACCCAGCTCGGCGTGGGCCAGCGCGGAGCCGAGGCAGTAGTGCGGCCCGGCGCCGAACTGCAGCAGCGGGGCCTCGCGGACGGCCGCGATGTCGAAACAGTCGCCGCCCGGATACGCGCGCGGATCCCGCTGGGCGGTCTGCACGGCCATGGTCAGGAACGTGCCCGCCTCGATGGGCAGGCCGCGATATTCGAAGTCCTCGCTCGCCCGGCGGAACACGCTCGCCGCCGACGGCCGCCAGCGCATCGTCTCGTCGACCGCCTGCGCGGCCAGCTCCGGCCGCTCGCGCAGCAACGTCCATTGTGCGGGGTGCTCGGCGAAGGTGACCATCGCGTTCGAGAACTGGTGGCGGGTGTTGTCGTGCGCGCCGAAGACCAGCGTGACCAGCAGGTTGCGCAGCTCCTCGCGGGTGACCGTCTCCTCGGCCCGCCAGGCGGCGACCATCTCGGAGATCAGGTCCTCGGCCGGGTGCTCGGCCTTCTCATCGATCAGGGCGTCCACATAGCCGTCGAGGCCCGCGACCGCCCGTTCGACGCGTTCGGCCGTGTCGCCGCCGGTCGCCAGCCCGAAGATCAGGCCGATGTCGCTGGTCCAGACGCTGAACGTGTCGTAGTCCTCGGCCGGCACGCCGAGCAGCTCGCACATGACCGCCAGCGGCAGCCGGTTGGCGAACGCGTCGACGAACTCGGCCTCGCCGTCGGCCGCGATCTCGTCGGCCAGCGCCTCGGCCTTGGCCCGGATGAACGGTCGCAGCAGGTCGATGGTGCGGGGCGTGAACGAGCGGCCGACGAGGCCGCGCAGCCGGCGGTGGTCGGCGCCGTCATGGTTGACGATCATCGGCACCCACCAGTCGTAGACCGGCCCGGAGGTGATGCCGTTGCGCTGCAGGTAGCTGTCGCCGCCGTGGTCGAGCCGGCGGTCGCGCAGCAGCTCCTGCGTCTCGGCGTAGCGCAGTACGAGTGGACCGAGTGGACTGTCGGCGTACCAGTCGGTGGCCTGGGCGGCCAGCACCTCCGGCGCGGCGAAGTTGAAAGCCGGATCGACGACATTGAGAAACGGCATGCGGCACTCCCCGGTGGACAGACGCGTGTTGTCACCGAGTGTGCCGTATTGGTTACCAAGAGCGGAATATGGCCGGAGATTGAGGGCGGCGCCCCCGCGGTACGCCGCCCTCAACGCCGTCAAGAGTGCGCGGCGGCATCCCGCAACGGTCCCGGAGATCACCGGGACGGGGCCTCGTTGTGTGCCGGGCAGTACGCTCGGTTATCAACAAGACGGAATTGTGGCGGATGGGCCGGATGGAGTTTCGGATTCTGGGGCGGTTGCAGGTCTTGGCCGCCGGGCGGCCGGTGGCCCTGGGCGGGCCGCTGCGCGAACGGATCCTCGCCGCCCTGGTGCTGGCCGACGGCCGGCCGGTCAGCCTGACCCGGCTGGTCGAGATCGCCTACGACGATCCCCGCGACGGGCTGCGCAAACAGGTCCAGAACGCGATCTCCGAGCTGCGTAAGCTGCTGACCGAGCCGCAGGCCGCCGGCGACCGGCTGATCGTCCGGCAGAACAGCGGCTACCTGCTGCAGGCGCGCCGGGACCAGGTCGACGCCTTCGCCTTCCAGGATCTCACCGCCCAGGCCCGCGCGGTCGCCGCCGACGGCGACAAGATCGCCGCGGCCCGGCTGCTGCGCCAAGCCCTCGCGCTGTGGCGCGGCCCCGCGCTCGACGGGCTGGACTGCGCCCGGCTGCACCAGGACATCGCCGGACTCGAGGACGCCCGGCTGACCGCGCTGGAGTACTGCCTCGATCTGGAACTCGCCACCGCGACCACGGTGGGCCCGCTGACGGCCGAGCTGCGCACCCTGACCGCCCAGCACCCGCTGCGTCAACGCCTTGTCGGTCTCTTGATGACGGCCCTCTACCGCGACGGCAACCAACCGGACGCGCTGGCCTGCTACCACGAGTTCGCCGCCCGGCTGGCCGACGAATCCGGCCTCGACCCCACCCCTGAGCTGCGGGACCTGCACCTGGCGATCCTGCGTGACGAACTGCCCGCGCCCGCGCCGCCGGCCGCCGTTTCGGTCCCGGCGCAGCTGCCGCCCGACGTGCACGGCTTCACCGGCCGCGCCGAGCAGCTCGAGGCGCTGGACTCCGTCGCCGCGAACCGCGATCAACCGACCGCGGTGCTCATCTCGGCGGTGTCCGGCACCGCCGGCGTGGGGAAGACCGCGCTGGCCGTGCACTGGGCGCACCGGGTCCGCAGCCGGTTTCCCGACGGGCAGTTGTACATCAACCTGCGCGGCTACGACCCCGGGCAGCCGGTCACCGCCGGGGAAGCGCTGGCCCGGTTCCTGACCGCGCTCGGTACGGCCGCCCACGACATCCCGCTGGAGCTGGACGACCGGGCGGCCCGCTTCCGGACCGAGACCGACGGGCGGCGGATCCTGGTCGTGCTGGACAACGCCTCGTCGGTCGAGCAGGTCCGGCCGTTACTGCCCGGCAGCCCCACCTGCGCGGTGGTGGTGACCAGCCGGGACACCCTGGCCGGGCTGGTCGCCGTGCACGGCGCCTACCGCCTCAGCCTCGACCTGCTCGCACCCGCGGACGCACACGCACTGCTGCGCCGGTTGATCGGCCCGCGGGTCGAGGCCGAACCCCAGGCCGCCGCCGTACTGGCCGGCCAATGCGCCCGGCTGCCGCTGGCGCTGCGGGTCGCCGCCGAGCTGGCCGCCGCCCGGCCCACCGCGTCGCTGGCCGACCTCGTCGCCGAACTGGCCGACCAGCGGCAGCGGCTGGACCTGCTGGACGCCGGCGAGGATCCCAGCGCCGCCGTCTCGGCGGTGTTCTCCTGGTCGCTGCGCCGCCTGCCGGCGGACGCGGCGCGAACGTTCAAGCTGCTGGGCCTGCATCCCGGGCACGATCTCGACGCGTACGCGACCGCGGCGCTGGCCGGTTGCGACCTGCCGCAGGCGCGCCGCGCCCTGGAACTGCTGGCCCGGGCGCACCTCGTGCATCACACCAGCCCCGGCCGGTACGGCATGCACGACCTGCTCCGGGCCTACGCCGCCAGCTTGGCCACCGGCGACGACGCCGGCGAGGATCCGCGCTCGGCCCTGGGCCGGCTGTTCGATTACTACCTCGCCACCGCCGCGGCCGCGATGGACCATCTGTACCCGGCCGAGATCGGTCGGCGTCCGCGCGTCCCGCCGTCCGCCGGCCCGGTCCCGGGCGTGGCCGACCCCGACGCCGCTCGCCGATGGCTGGACGCCGAGCGGCCCAATCTGGTCGTGACCGTGGCGCACACCGCCGCGCACGGCTGGCCGGCCCACACCGTCCTGCTGTCGAGCGTCCTGTTCCGCTATTTCGCCGGCTCGCGCCCCACCGAGGCGCTGGCTGTGCACGCCCACGGCCGGGACGCGGCCCGGCAGGCGGGTGACCTGGCCGGCGAGGTCGAGGCGGAGGTCGGCCTGGGTGCCGCGCATCTGCGGCTGGGCCGGCACGGGCTGGCCGCCGATCACTATCGCCGGGCCCTGACCCTGTACCGGCAGGTCGGCGACCGGGCCGGCGAGGTGCGTACGCTGAACAGCCTGGGCCTGATCGAAAAGCGGTTGGGCCGGCACCCGGCGGCCGCCGACCTGCACGGGCAGGCGCTGGCCCTGGCCCGGCAGGCCGGTGACCGGGTCGGCGAGGCCGATGGGCTGAACAATCTGGGCATCGTGGCGGAGCGGCTGGGCCGCTTCGAGTCGGCGGCCGACCACCACGAGCGGGCCTTGGCCGTGTACCGGCAGGCCGGTGACCGGATCGGCGAGGCCGACGCGTTGAACAACCTCGCCATGGCCGAGGAGCGGCTGGGCCGCTACGGCCCGGCCACCCGGCATCTGCACCAAGCCCTGGCCGTCTACCGGCAGTTGGGCAACCGCTCCGGCGAGGCACACGCGCTGGACAATCTCGGCTCCGTGCAGATCCGGCTCGGCCACCCCGAGCAGGCCGCCGAGCACCTGGAACAGGCCATCATCCTGTTCCACGAGATCGGCGACCGGGAGGGCCAAGCCTGGGCGCTGAACGGCCTCGGCGAGGCCGCCTATGCCGCCGGACGCCCGGCCGCCGCCCTCGCGCACCACCGCGCGGCCCACGCCGCCGCCACCGAGACCCGCGTCCGCGACCAGCAGGCCCGCGCCCACGCCGGCCTCGGCCGGGCACACCAGGCCCTCGAGGACTTCATCAGCGCCCGCCTGCACTACACGCAGGCCCTGGCCCTCTACAGCGACCTCGGCTCCCCGGCCGCCGACACCATGCGCGCCCACCTCGCCGCCGACAACCTGCCGCACCAGCGATCGTGAGCGGTCAGCGGCGTGGGCCGTGGATCTCCCGGTGCAGTCGTTCCATGCGCCGGTCCAGCCGGGCGGCGTCCTCGGCGGCGGCGGCCAGTTCGTCGCGCAGCGCGGCCGGCACGTCGGGGTCGTACTTGTAGTAGATCTTGTGTTCCAGGCTGGCCCAGAAGTCCATGGCGACGGTGCGCAGCTGCACCTCCACCGGCACGGCCACGGCCTGGTCCGACAGGAAGACCGGGATCTCCACGATCAGGTGCAGGCTGCGGTAGCCGTTCGGTTTCGGCTTGGCGATGTAGTCCTTGGTCAGCACCAGATTCACGTCCGGCTGCCGGGTCAGCATGTCGGCGACCGTGTAGACGTCGGAGACGAAACTGCAGACGATCCGGATGCCGGCGATGTCGCGGATCCGGCCGCGCAGGTCGTCGAAGGTCAGCGGGCAGCCGATCCGCCGGGCCTTGGCGGCGATGCTGGCCGGTGTCTTCAACCGCGGGCTGACATGCTCGATCGGGTTGCCCGTGCCGCGGTGCGCGAGCTCCTCGGCCAGGATGTCGGTCTTGGTGCGGATCTCGGCGAGCCCGAACTTGTAGACCATCATGAAATGGGTCAGTTCGTCGTTCAGCTCCGGGAAGGCCTCGGGATCACGGCGCAACGACCCGGGCACGGTGGTGAGCCCGGTGCGGGTGCCGTGGTCGGCCTCGGCGGGTGCGCGCCGGACGATCTGGCGATGGCCGGTCCCGGGCCCGTCGTGGGCGGGGTGCTCGGGAATCACGTTGGCTCTCTCCAGTGTCGTTCTCGGCGCGCGGAGCAGGGGCGGACGAACGACCAGCATGGCCCAGTCGAGCTACGTCGTCGTCCACCCCTCGAAGTCTCCGCCCTACCGTATCCGCGGTACTCCAGCGCCGATCACCAGGCGCACCCTACGCCGGGTCGAGGGACAGGGCGTCGTAGCTGAAGTTGGGGCTGAGGAAGGTGTCGCCGCTGCTGCCGCTGAGCACGGAGAGTGACAGCGTGTTGGTCCCGGTCTTCAGCGCGCTCGCCGGGATGGTGAAGGTGTAGGTGACGTTCACGCCGCGCCACGTGCCGCGGGTGACGCCTCGCGAGTTCAGGTTGACCGGCGCGGGCGACGCGGAGGCCGGCGAGGTGAAGCCGCCGATCGCGACGGCGGGCCGGCCGCCGGCGAAGCCGCCCGTGGTGGCGACGCGCAGCTGCACCCCGCCGGCCGGGACCGTGCTGAGCGGGAACGTGATCGCCTGCGGCGAGTTCACCGCCTTGAACTCGGCCATCGGGAACTTCGCGGCGCCCGCGCCGACAGCCAGGGTGCCCGGGGCCCAGGCGGACATCCGGGTGTCCGACGGGTGCATGGTCTCGATCTTGTCGGCGTTCAGGAAGCCGGCCGGGGTGCCGTCGAGCGTGCCGAGCTGGAACAGGCTGCCCGGCGCCGGCACGTCGCCGGACATGGCGAGGGTGCTGGTCGCGCCGGCGGTCACGGTCACCGTCTTGGTGGCGCCGACGGCCAGCTCACCGGCGTAGAGCGTGGCGGCGTACGTACCGGGACGAATGTGGCCGATGACGAACGCGCCGGCCTTGACCGCTCCCCAGTACTGGCCGTTCGGGCCGGCGAGCGCGACCGTGCCGTGCAGGCCGCGCCAGGTGCCGCCGGCCGTGCCGCTCACCCCGCCGCGCTGGGCGTTGGACAGCAGCCCGGGAATGTACGCCGAAAGGAAGTCGAGGCTGTGCCCGGCCGGGACGGCGCCGTCGGTCACCGCCATCGCGTACGGGCCGTGCAGGCCGAGCCGCAGCGACTCGGTCTGCTCGTGCCCGCTGAACATGTAATGGGTCACGTTCACGGCCGTACCCGTGTCGTTGACCTCGATGTCGCGGAAGAACGGGCCGCCCGAGCCCATCTCGTTGGTGCCGGGGACGAGGTACACGCCGTGGCCGTTGCCGCTGGCGCCGAACGGCTGCTGCACGATGAGCCGCTGCGAGCTGTAGAACTTCGAGGCGGTCTGCCCGTTGGCGAACCTGAAGACGTCCGAGCCCTCGACGGTGGCGGTGCTGCCGGCCGTTCGCGCGGCCACCGGCGAGCTGGTCAGCAGCTTGGCGTTGAGCCGGGTGATGAACCGGGCCTCGCCGGGGTTGAGCGCCTTGGTGATGTCGGTAGCCATGTACACGGTGTTGTCGCCCTTGCGGGCGTAGTAGTACTGGGTCACGCCGGTGCTGGAGCTCGCGACCGTGACCAGCAGCGACTGGTTGCTGAACGTCTTGCCGGTCACGGTCGCCGACCCGAAGCCCGACTCGAACTGCCCGGCGGCCTGCCCCGATGCGGCGAGCTCGGTGCCGTTGTGCTTCAGCGAGGTCAGGTTGCCGTTCGATGTGTTGACCACGAAGCTCATGCCGGAGCCGCTGTCGAAGGTGATGGTGGACGCGGCCGAGGCGAACGGCTGGCCGCCCAGCAACCCGGCGCCGGCCGCCACGGCCAGCGCGACGAGGCCGCCGGCCAGGGCCCGGCGCACGGGTCGCCGATGCGAGGAAGGGTCGGGATTCATACAACCACCTAGATTCGGTACGTCGGGGACGTCCATAGGTGACCTGGGCGTCCCGAAACGTTGCTCTCGAACCGCCGGGAGATCAGGTCAGGGTCAGTCGCACGCCGGCCACCTCGGCGGCCGAGAAGCCGGTCTGGATCTCGACGACGCCGGGCTCCAGCACCGGCCGGCCGGAGTCGTCCACTGCGCTCAGTTGCGCGGCGCCGACCGGCAGTTCCACCGTCACGCGGCCACCGGCCGGGACCTCGACATGCCGGAAGCCGCGCAGCTCGCGGGTGCGCGGCCAGCTCGAGGCGGTGATCCGGCGCAGGTAGAGCTGGACAACGCCGGACGCGGGGACCGGGCCGTCGTTGTGGACCGGCACCCGGCAGGTGAGCCGGGCCCCGGCCAGCAACTCCGCGATGGTGACCCGGGGGCCGGGGAGAAGCTCGGGCGCGGCGAAGGAGAGAGCGCCCAGGCCCGCGCCGAACGGCAGCAACGGCCCGGGCGGGGCGTCGAGGTAGCCGGCCCAGTCGTGGTCGCGGTGGTTGTAATGCACGGGCAGGCTCGCGGCGTCGCGGGGCAACGACACCGGCAGCCGGCCCCGTGCCTCGCGCCGGCCGAGCAGCACGTCGGCGACCGCGGTGCCGACCGTGGGCCCGGGATAGAAGACGGCCAGGCAGGCGCCCGCCGCGGTCAGCACCTCGCCGATCGCGTGCGGGCGGCCCTGCACGACGACGGCCACGATCGGCGTGCCGGTCCCGGCGACACCGGCGAGCAACGCCCGCTGACCTACGCCGAGCCGCAGGTGCGCCAGGTCGACGCCTTCGCCGGCGGTCATCTGCTCGCTCGAGCCGTCGGCCAGGGCGGCCCCGTTGACGTCGAAGCGCCGAGCCGCGACTCGGCCACGATCGCGCGCTGGACCGTCGCGCACAGCTCGGCGCCCTCGTCGGCCGTCGCCCCGGTCGCCCAACCCTGCCCGGACCAGGCGTCGGCGCGTTGCAGGCCGTACAGCGCGCCGATGCCGCCGTACCGGCGCGCATCGGCGGTCAGCTCCTCGGTGGCCGCGAAGCCGTGGTCGGTGCGCCGCCACGCCCGCCAGCCGTACAGGCGCTGGTTGAGCTGCCCGACCTTCTCGGTCAAGGTCATCCGGGCGAGCAGATCCCGGACCCGTTCGCCCACCGGCAGATCGGGCCGGCGGTACGGCGGTGTCACGTGGCGCTGACCGCGTTGTACACCCCGGCCGTGCCGCTCGGCGCGGGCGGCAGTACCTGCTCGAACCGGTGGCCGTCCCCGGCCAGCACCAGCGCCGGCCGCTCGCCGCGGGCGGCGGCGTCCATCCAGGCCGTGAAGACCGCGCCGCCCGGCGCCAGCGCGGCCCGGTCCAGCGCGGCCGGGATCCGCACGGCCGTGGTCCGCGCGGCCGGCCGCCCCCCGGCGCGGACCTCGGCGGCCACCTCGGCGAACGCCTTGCCGATCGGCTTGACCTGGCCCTCGGCGTCGAACAGGCCGAGCGAGTACTCGAGTTCCGGGAAGTCGCCCAGCGCGCGGGGCACGTCGTGGGAGCACCACCAGGTGACGCCCCAGAGCGCGTCGGACGAGGCCGCGGCGAGCACGGCCCGGCGGCAGAACTCAGGTGCCTCGCTCTCGGTGAGGCAGTTCAGCGGCGCCCCGATCTCCTGCAGCCAGACCGGGCGGGACCGCTCGGCGGCGTACGCCCGGGAGAGCTCGATCAGGTACTCCGCGTGCCGGACGCTCGGCTGCGACATCGCGCCGTAATGCTGCGCGGTGCCGTTGAAGATCCACGAGTGGATGGCGGTGACCTCGCCGTACCGGCTGGCGTGGGTGGGCAGGAACGGATGCCCGTCCTGATACCAGACGGCGTCGTACGCGGCGTGCAGGCGGACACCCCGGCCGTCGCTCGGCACGGCGCCGAGCAGCGCGTCGAGCCATGCGCCGACCTCCTCCGGCGTGGCCGGCATCGGCGTGGGGTGCGGGCGCGACGAGAACTGGTTCACCTCGTTGCCCAGCGTCAGGCCGAGATAGTTGGGCAGATCGGCGACGGCGCCGTGCACCGCCTCGACCAGGGCGGCCTGCGCGGCCACACACTCCGGGTCGGTGAACATGTTGCGCCGGTGCCAGCTCGACAGCCACGACGGCACGAAGTCGAAGCTGGACAGGTGGCCCTGCAGCACATCCACGCTCGCGTCCAGCCCGGCCTCGCCGGCGAGCCGCACCACCCGGCGTACGTCGATCAGCGCGGCCTCGCGGATCAGCGTGCGGTTGGGCTGCAGCACCGGCCACAGCGGCAGCACCCGGATGTGGTCGAGCCCCAGGGCCGCGATGGCCTCGAGGTCCCGCCGGATCCGGTCCCAGCGCGGCGCCAGCCACGAGTAGAACCACTCGCCGGAAGGTACGTAGTTGACCCCGAACCGAACAGTTGTGCTCACGATGGTTGCCGGATTCCTTTCGGTGTCAGGCGCAGGGTGGCGATCTGGTACGGGCCGAGCCGCAGCCGGCCGTCGCACCAGCCGACGGGCAGGTCGTAGCCGGCCGGGAGCGGACGTTCGAGCAGGTCGGTCTCGGTGACCGCGGCCTCGAAGCTGGGATTCACGCAGGCGGTCGCCCGGCCGCCGAGGGCCTCGTGGACCCGGACGATCACGTCGCCGCCACGGTCGTCGGCGAGCTTGATCCAGTCGACGACCGCGGCGCCCGACTCCAGGTCGAGCGTGAGCAGCGGCGGGACGTCGGCCAGCGCGTCGAGCAGCGGCGCGTTCAGGTCGTCGGCGGCGGCCCGGGTCTCGGTCTCGTCCCCGGCCAGCACGGCGAAGCGGAACGTGTGCCGGCCGCGGTCGGTGTCCGGGTCCGGGAAGCGTGGGGCGCGCAGCAGCGTCGGCCGGATGTCGGTGCCGCCCGGGATCCGCCGGACGTCGCATCCGTACGTGGAGTCGTTGACCACTCCGACGCCGAGGCCGGGCTCGCTCACGTGCACCCAGCGGTGCGAGCAGACCTCGTACTGGGCCTCGTCGGCCAGGGTGTTCTCGTGGGTGGGGCGCTCGATCGAGCCGTACTGGGTCTCGTAGCGGGCCCGCAGCGCGTGCACGGCGACCGGCAGCGAGAGCTTGAGCAGGTGCTCGCGCTCCTGCCAGTCCACCTCGACGGTGATCTCCAGGCGGGCGGCGCCGGGCCGGATCGCGTACGAAATGGTGAAGGTCGATGCGCCGTGCCGGCGGGTGACCACCACACCGTCGCCGGTCGTCTGCACGGTCACCGGCCCGGTCATCGGCACCGGGCTGCGCAGCACGTGCCGGTCGAGGTCCCAGGCGTCCCAGCGCACCGGCTCATCGCGGAACAGCTGCAGCGCGGCGAAGCCGTCGAGAGCCAGCTCGCGGCCGGTACGCAGGTCGGTCAGGGAGCGCAGCTGACCGTCCGGGCCGAGGTCGGCGCGCAGCAGCCCGTTGTCCAGCGTGGGCCCGGCCGGCTGGTCCCGTACGACCTGCCAGCCCACCAGTCGGCCGGGGGCGCCGCCGCCCGGCAGAAGTGCCCGCAGTTGCTTGTCCAGCCGGGCATAGGTGTCCCGGGCCTCGCGGTGTACCCAGGAGATCGAGGAGCCGGGCAGGATGTCGTGGAACTGGTGCAGCAGCACGGTGCGCCAGGCCTCGTCGAGCTCCTCGTACGGGTAGGGCGTCCCGTCCCGCACGGCGGCGGCCGCGGCCAGATACTCGACCGTACGCAGCAGCGCCTCGGCCCGGCGGTTGCCCTGCTTCATCGCGATCTGCGAGGTCAGCGTGCCGCGGTGCAGCTCCAGATACAGCTCGCCGACCCAGACCGGGGCCTGCCCGCCCAGCTCGGCCTCGGCATCGGCGAAGAAGTCCTCGGGGCCGCGCAGCTCGACCCGGGGAGCGCCCTCGAGGTCGTGGAACCGGTGGGCGCGGGCGAGCATCTCCCGGTTCGGGCCGCCCCCGCCGTCGCCGTAGCCGAACAGCAGCAGCGAGTGGCTGGAGATCGCCTTGTCGCGGAAGTTCGTCACGGCGTGCCGCAGCTCGGCCGCGGTCACCTCGGCGGCGTAGGTGTCCGAGGGCGGGAAGTGGGTGAAGATCCGGGTGCCGTCGATGCCTTCCCAGGCGAACGTGTGGTGCGGGAAGACCGTGCTGTCGTTCCAGGAGATCTTCTGGGTCAGGAACCAGCGGTATCCGGCGCGGCGGGCCAGCTGCGGCCAGGCCCCGGAATAGCCGAAGCTGTCCGGCAGCCAGACCACTTCGGAATTGCGCCCGAACGCCTGCGCGAAGTAGCGCTGGCCGTAGCTGATCTGCCGGACCAGCGACTCGCCGGCCGGCATGACCGCGTCCGACTCCACCCACATGCCGCCGACCGGGACGATGCGGCCCTGCGCGACCAGCTCGCGGACCCGTTCGAACAGCTCCGGATGGTCCTCGCGGACCCAGGCGAACTGCTGGGCCGAGGACATCGCGTAGACCATCGCCGGGTCGGCGTCGAGCAGCGTGAGCACGTTGGTGAGGGTGCGGGCCACCTTGCGCCGGGTCTCCCGCAGCGGCCACAGCCAGGCCGAGTCGATGTGCGCGTGGCCGACCGCGGTCATCCGGTGCGCGCTGGCGTGCGCCGGCCGGGCCAGCACGTCGGCCAGCGCCGCGCGGGCGTCCGGGACGCTGGTCGCGTCGAGCGCCGCCTCCACCGCGCGCAGGACCCGCCAGTAGCGGGGCTCGTCCGCGCTCAGGTGGGGCAGCAGATCGCCGGTGACCTCGAGGTCGCGCAGCAGCTCGAAAACCTCCGGCGAGAACGCGCAGAGCCGCGCGGACACCAGCCGGTACGGCTCGGGCTCGCCGGGGCCGGGCTTTTCGCCGAGCGCCGTCTCGACGAACGGTGGCAGGCCGAGCAGCAGCGGGTTGGCGGCCGCCTCGACGTAGAGCGTGAACGAGCCGTCCGGGGCCAGCACGCCGGGGGCGGCGCCCGGGCCGGTCAGCCGCACCCAGCCGTTGCGCGGGTGCAGGGCCTTGACCGCCAATCCGTCCGGCCGATACACGAGGCCCTCGCAGTGCCCGCCCACCGAGTGGTCGAACCAGCCCAGGTCTAGCACCAGCTCGACCGGCAGGTCGCAGTCGCTCACCCGGCCCTCGACCCGCAGCCAGGTGGTGCCCCAGGCGGGTGCCCAGGTGTCGCCGACGGCGAGCGGGCGGTAGTCGCTCTGGGCGATCGCGTACGCCGGGGGCACCGGCTCGCCGTCGACCCGCCAGGCGGTCACCGTGACCCCGGCGAGCGGCTCGTGCAGCCGGGGCCGGATGCGGTCGCGGACCACCCGCTGCAGGCGGGCGAGCACAGTGGACGGATTCAGGTGCACGAGGCCGAACACTAAAGCGCTTTAGCGCGCCGCGTCAACGCCTGCGGGTGCTCTCCCGGATCACGATCGCCGGCCGCTGCGCCTCGGTGGCCGGCTCCGGCTCGTCGTGCACCAACCGCAGCAGCTTCTGCGCCACGGCCTCGCCGAACACCGTCGGGTCACGCTGCACCGCGGTCAACGACGGCTGCAACGCCATGCAGATCGCCGAATCCTCGCAGCTGACCACTGAGATGTCGGCCGGCACGGACCGCCCGGCGGCCCGCATCGCCCGCAGGCCGGCCACCGCCAGCACCTCGTTGTCGAAGATCACCGCGTCCGGCGGCTCGGGCGCCTCGAGCAGCCGCTGGGTGGCGGCCAGCCCCTGCTCGTCGGTGTAGTCCGTGCCGAGCACGCCCGGCTCGGCCAGCGCGCCCTCGGCGGCCTGCCGGAACGCGGCGACCCGGCGGTGCACGTGCAGCAGGTTGGCGGGGCCGCTGACGTACGCCAGCCGCCGGTGCCCGTTCTCGCGCAGATGCTCGACCAGCAGCCGGGTCACCGCCCCGTCGTCGATCGTGACGCAGGGCAGCAGCTTCTTCGGGTCGGGGCCACCGGCCAGCACGGCCGGCAGGCCCAGCTCCCGCAGGTGCGCCGGCCGTGGATCGCCGCGCCGCAGGTCACTGATGATCACGCCCTCGACCCGGCGCTCCTCGCTCCAGCGGCGCAGCACGGCGAGTTCCTCGTCGACCGAGTGCGTCATCTGGAACAGCAGGCCGTAACCCCGGGCGCTGAGCACCGACTGCGCGCCGCTCATCAGCCGCAGGTAGAAGCTCTCCATCCCGAACTCCCGCACGTCGCGGGTCAGCACGAAGCCGACGGTCATCGACGTGCTGCCGGACAGCGTCCGGGCGGCGTGGTGCGGCGCCCACTGCAACTCCGCGGCCAGCGCCAGGACCCGCTTGCGGGTCTGCTCCGAGACTCCGGGCCGGCCGTTGAGCGCGAACGACGCGGCCGACTCCGAGATCCCCAGGCGCGCGGCGAGGTCCTTGAGGGTCGGGCGGGTTCGGCGCGGCGGCATCGGTCCTCATCGAATTTTCAGGTCACGGGGTTTCGCACGACCGTGGTGGCGGTGTTGCCCGAGTAGTCCTCGATGGTGACGGTGACCTGGGAGGTCGTCTTCGCCATCGGGACGGTCAGGGCCGCCAATGTAGTCCGCCCGCGGATGATGTACGGCTTCGCCCCCGAGGAGTAGGTGGTGGCGAACGTCTTGGCCACGCCGTCCTCCTTGACGTAGAGCTTGTACCAGTCCATTGCCGGCGGGGTCGCGAACCGGAAGGTGTTCCCGGTGATCCGCACCAGCGCGGCCGGGTACGGCTCGACCTGCGTGTCGGCGAACTCGCCGCGATAGGAGACCGGCGTGCCGCCCGCGCAGACCGTCACCAGGTAGTGCCCGCCGGTCGTGGGCAGGCCGGTCAGCACGGCCGAGGTCGTGCCGCCGGTCACGGTGATCTCCTGGCTGACTCCGCCGCCGTACGCCGACGTCAGCCGTACCCGGGTGGTCGGCGCCGCCTGCGGCCAGGTCACGGTCACGCTCCCGGCGGCGGACGCGGTGGCGGTCACGTCGCCGGGTGCCGTGCCGAAGTCGTACGCGATGGTGGCGCTCTGGCTGACGCTGCCGTCGTGGCCCACCGCCCGCAACTGCAGCGTGCCCCGGGTGGAGGTGAACCGCTTGACGTACAGGACGTCGTCGTAGCCGCCGCCGAGGTATTTGCCGTTGTCGTAGACCGCGTACGCGGCGACGGAGTCGTAGGGCGCGAGGTCCCAGCCCAGCTCCAGCTCGTCGGTGCCGGTCAGGGCGGCGCGCAGGTGGAAGCCGGTGGGCGTCGCGGGCACGTGCGGGTCGCCGTCGTTCAGCGTGATCCGGCCGATGTTGAGCTGGTAGCCCGCGATGGTGGCCGGCCCGGCGGCGACGACCAGGCCGAGGGTGCCGATCCGCCGGCCGGCGTACGCGGAAAGGTCGAGCGACGCCTTGCTCCAGCCACCGCTCTGCGCGCCTGACCCGGCGACCGGCACCTGCAGCACGGTGCCCGGGTCGTCGGCGAAGGTGACGGCGGCTCGCAACTGCGAGGCGTCGCCGGCCGAGACCTTGCGATAGGTGAGGTCGAGCGTCGACTTCGCGGTCACCGACAGATCCGTACGGTAGAGCCGCAGATAATTGTCGGCGGCCAGATCGCCGGTCAGCACCAGGGAACTGCCGCCCTGGTACGCGCCGACCTGCTGGTAGCCGAACCGGGGCGCCTTGGAGTATCGGGGCCCGTAGTCGTAGTCGACGCCCAGCGCCGGCGCCCCACCGGCCGCCGAGATCGCCCACTGCCAGGTGACCGGCTTGTCCTGGATGGTGATGTTCGACCATTCGGCCGGGTTGGAAACCGCGCCGTCTTCCACGTATTCGAGGCCGTGGCCGGTGTTGAACGTGGTGTCGAAGACGCTGCCGCCGATCGTGGACCGCTCGGTGATGTACGCCGAGATGCCCTTCCAATTCGCGGCGTCGTCGGCACCGCCCGTGGAACTGCCCGTCCACCAGCGCCGCTCCCGGTCGTACGCCTGCCATTGATTGGCGTCGTCCGTTTTGCCGGCCAGATCCGAGTGCACGAAGTCGGCGCCCAGCGTCGCGATGCTGTTCATCGGCACGCCGTCGGCGTCGAGGTTGTCCTGCAGGTTGTACGGCTGGTTGAACTGGTACATGCCCGCCTCGAGCCCGGCGAACACGGCCTGGCGCGGGTCGAGCCCGAGCGATTTCGCGTAATCCCGCGAGGAGGTGAGCTTGCTCTTGCTCCACCAGTAGTTCAGGAACATCGAGTCGCTGACGTCGCCGAGCTTCGGATCCCGCACCCACGGCCCGTTCACGCTGGTGAAGGCGTTCTGGTACGACCGGGCGCCGGTGTTGTTGTCGACCGCGTCGTAGAACTGCACGTACAGCCCGGAATCGCGGAGCACTTTGAGGAACGCCTTGTAGCGCGGGATGTCGGCGACCGCGACGGACGGCTCCTCCTGGTTGACGAAATAGCCGTCGAAGCCGTACCAGCGGGCCAGCTCGACGAGCTTGCGGGCCACCGGATAGTCACCGTTGGCGTCCTGGACGAGCATTTCGGTGTACGTCTGCGTGCCGCGATCGTTCTCGGAGAAGAAGACGCAGGCGAGCGATTTCACGCCGTTCTTGTGTGCCGCGTTGGTGTATCCGGAGTTGGGCAGGTTGAGCATGCCGAACTCGAACCACTTCTCCCGCCAGTCCAGCGCCGGGTCGTAAAGCCTCTCCGGCACGCCCTCGGTCGGCATGCCGTGCCAGGCGGCGTAATAGTCGGTGTACTGCCAATAGTTGAACAGGTAGGCGCTGAACTCGTTGTGGTACGGATAGCTCTCGAAGAACGCGTTGCCGTAGTCGCCGGCAAGCGTCAGATTCTGCACCGCGGGGTCGAGCCTCGGGTCGGCCTGACTCGCCCTCGACGCCGCGATCCGGGGCTGCAGCGGCACCCGGGCCCGGGTCAGATCGCCGAACAGGTCCGACTCCGGGGTCCAGCGCAACAGGTCGGCGCTGGAGTATCCGTGCTGGTAGGGCTGGTTGGCGCCCTTCGCCGCGGCGCCCGGCCAGGGCAGGGTGTCGCTGGCGCTCGCCATTGCCGTGGTCAGCACGATGGCGAGGGTGGCCGCGGCGGCGACCATGAGCATTGACCGGCCGAGAAGCACGCGTACCTCCGGGAGGCTTCTGTCCACAGAGAACTAAGGCGCTTTAGCTTAGGGGCGGGTACCCACCGCCACAAGAACCGCCGGTAGCGTGATCGAGGCTGGATCGGGGCCCGGGAGGCAGCGATGATCGAACGTACGGATGTCGATGGCGTCGCCGTGGTAAGGCTGGCGCACGGCAAGGTCAACGCCCTCGACGTCGAGCTGTTGCGGGAGATCACGGCGGTCTTCACCGACCTGGCCGGCTCCGCTCATCCGGCGGTCGTGCTCACCGGCGCCGGGCGCAGCTTCTCGGCCGGCGTCGACCTGTGGCGGGCCAACGACGGTGGCGCCGGCTACGTCGACGAGTTCCTGCCGGCGCTCAGCGACGCGTTCCTGGCCGTCTTCACGCTGGACAAGCCGGTCGTCGCGGCGGTCAACGGCCACGCGATCGCCGGCGGCGCGATCCTGGCCTGGGCGACCGACCTGCGGCTGATGGCCGACTCCGGCGGTCGCATCGGGGTGACCGAGCTGCTGGTCGGGATGCCGTTCCCGCCGGCCGCGCTGGAGATCGTCCGGTTCGCGCTGGGCGAGCTGGCCGCCCGGGACGCGGTGCTCACGGGCCGCACGCTCGAACCGCCGGAAGCGCTCGCGGCCGGCTTCGTCGACGAGCTGGTCCCCGGTGAGGAGCTGCTGGCGACGGCGATCGCCGCGGCACGGCGGCTGGCCACGACGGTGCCGGCGGACACGTTCCGGCTGACCAAGGAGCAGCTGCGGCTGCCGGTGCACGAGCGGCTCGCCCGGCACCGCCCGGTCTACGACGCGCGGGTCCGTGACCTGTGGGTGGCGGGCGTCGAGGACGGCCGGCTGCGCCGCTACATGCAGGGCATCGCCCCCCGCTAGCCGGCGGTGTCCTTGGTCTCTTTCGGCGTACGGCTTGCGTGAGCAGGCATTTTAGGGCAGCCTAATGAAGGTAAGGCTAACCGCACAAAGGATCGCCGCCCCAAAGGATCGCTGCCCTATGTACGTCTGCATCTGTTCCCGCGTCCGCGAGCGCGAAGTGCGTACTGCGATCCGGTGCGGTGCGCGTACGGAAGAGTCGGTTGGCGACGCCTGTGGCGCCGGCACCGGCTGCGGCAGCTGCCTGGACCGGATCTGCGAGCTGATCGACGAGGAGACCCCCGACACGCGCCTGCCACTCGCTGCATAGCGCCCTCGGGCGCGTACGCTGACCCCCACGGAATCACAGGTGGGGGTAGTTCTGCATGCAAGGCGACGCTCGGGTCATCGAGTTCCTCAATGAGCAGCTGACCGCCGAACTGACGGCGATCAACCAGTACTTCCTGCACGCCAAGATGCAGGAGAACTGGGGTTACAGCCGGCTCGCGAAGCACACCAAGGCCGAGTCGATCGACGAGATGCGCCATGCCGAGGTGCTCACCGATCGGATCCTCTTCCTCGAGGGACTGCCCAACTACCAGAAGCTGTTCGCCCTGCGGATCGGCGAGACGGTCAAGGAGCAGTTCGAGTGCGACATGAAGGTCGAGCTGGAGGCGGTGGAGCGGCTGCGCCGTGGCATCGACTACATGCGCTCGATCGCCGATGTCACCTCGGCCCGGATCTTCGAGGACATCCTGGCCGACGAGGAGCACCACGTCGACTACCTGGAGACCCAGCTCGGCCTGATCGACAAGCTGGGCGAGGCCCTCTACTTGCAGAACGTGACGGAGCACCCCGAGGCCGGGTGACTCCGGGGTCGGCCGCTCAGACCTCGTCGAGCCGGAATCCGACCTTCATCGTCACTTGCACGTGCCCTACATCGCCGTTTTCCAGGTGGCCGCGGATCTCGGTCACCTGGAACCAGTCGAGGTTGTGCAAGGTCTGCGACGCGCGCTGCACAGCGTTGCGAATTGCCTGGTCAACGCCGTCGGGCGAGCTGCCGACGATCTCGGTCACGCGGTAGGTGTGATCGCTCATCAGGTTTCCCTCCGTCGACTGGCCGGCCGCTTCGGGTGAAGAAGTCCCGCCCAGTATGGGTGCCCATCGCCCCGTTGCGGTGCCGGAACACAAGATCAATACTTGGCTCCCGGCCAAGAAATCTTCGCTCAGCGAGCAACCTTTCCCGGCCGTCGTGGCACTTGTGCACGTCAACCGCGATCGGGAGGAAGGCCTTGCCCTTGCGTGACGCGGCCTTCCACGCGTTCTTCGAACAGCACTACGCCGGGTTGTCCGGGCTCGCCTACCTGATGACCGGCGAGTCGGCCGTCGCCGACGATCTGGCCTCGGACGCCCTCACCGAGGTCTGGCAGCACTGGGACCGGGTGGCCGCGGCCGGGGATCCGGCCGCGTACGCCCGGGGGATCGTGGCGAACCTGACCCGCCGCTGGATCCGGCGGCAAGGCTATGCCCGCCGGAGCCTGCGGCTGCTCGACCTGACCGGCGGCGACCAGCGCCGGACCCAGCCGGACGTGCCGGCCGTGCTGGACGTACGCAGCGCGCTGGCCCGGCTGCCGCACCGCCGCCGGGCGTGCGTGGTGCTGCGCTACGCGTTCGACTTGTCCGAGCGGGAGGTCGCCGACATCCTCGGCATCTCGGTCGGCGCGGTGAAGAGCCAGACCTCGCGGGGCGCCCGCCAGCTGGCCGAAATGCTCCATGACGTGCGGTGGCCGGACCAGATCGACGGTTGGGAGGTGGCGCGGTGACCGATGAACGACAGCCCTCGGAGAGTGCCCTGCGCGTCGAGCTGCGCCGGGTGTTGGCGGAGCACGAGCCCGACCGCACGGCGATGCTGAACCGGATCGCGGCCAACCGCGGATCCCGGCGCACCCGGTGGGCGCAGACGGCACGGCTGGCCGGGTCGACGCTGGCCGTGGCCACCGTGCTGGGCCTCGGCGGGGCGGCCAGCTGGGCCCTGGCCGGCATCAACTCGGCGGACAACATGCCGTCGGGGCCGCCGCTGGCGACGGAGCCGGTCACCATCGGCTCGGCCAGTCCCAGCCCGTCGGCATCGCCGACCAGCCGGCCGGCGACCAGCCGGCCGCGCACCACGGTGCCGTCCTCGCCCCCGCCCTCAGCTTCGGCCTCGGCGTCGACGCCGGAGGTCCGCGGTCATCCGGGCGACACCCAGGTGGAGAAGGCCAGCCTCTGGTCGGACGGCTCGGTCGTGCCGGGCGGCAGCGGAGCGGCGGAGCAGAGCGCCGTGACCCTCAAGGCCGGTGCGGACGTCACCGAGCTCGACCTGACGATCCGGGTGGCGATGACCCCCGGCCTCGCCGACCAGGGCGCCACAGACAACGTTGCGACCGCCGGGATCACCGCCACGGTGGAGCGCCAGTCCGACGCGCTGCTCTACCACTTCGTGCTGGCCGAAGGCGCCACGCTGCCGGCCGGTACCTACGTCTTCACTGCCCGCTACGGCCACGACGGCGCCACCCGCGACGCCGGCGAGGACACGTACGAGGCGTTCGGCACCGACGTGAACCGCAAGCGGCTGCACGTCTACGGCAATTTCGGGGCCACCTCGGGCTGATCTTCCGTCGGGGAGCAACCTTTTCCGGCCGCCGCGGCACATGTGCTCGTCGATCCCCGATGACGCACCGGAAGGAACCCCATGAACGGCCCCGAGGAAAACCCGAAGAAAACGAAGAGCCGGACCCGCAAGGTGGTCCTGGCGACGGGCATGGCCGCGGTGGTGGCCGGCTTCGGCGGCCTGGCGGCGGTCTCCTTCGCCGACGCCGACCAGGCGTCGGCCACCGGGTTCACCGACAACTTCGAGGACGGCAACGCCGCCGGCTGGAGCAAGTCGGGCGGCTCCTGGTCGGTGGTCAGCGACGGCTCCAAGGTGCTCAAGCAGGCCAAGACCGGCGCGACCCTGGCCCGGGAGTTCGCCGGCCGCACCGACTGGACCGACTACAGCCTGCAGGCCAAGGTCAAGCCGCTGACGGTGGCGGCGGCCGGTTACACCGCGATCGTGACCCGCTCCACCAGCTCCACCAGCTTCTACCGGCTCGCCCTGACCGGCACGAACAAGGTCCGGCTGGAGTCGGTCAAGTCCGGCACCGCCACCGTCCTGAGCGAGGCCGCACTGACCGTCAAGGCCGGCACCTCGTACACCCTCGGGCTGTCCGTCGCCGGGACCAAGCTCTCCGGCTCCGTCAACGGCGCCACCGTCGTCTCCGGCACGGCGAGCGGGTCGGCCAAGGGCCGGATCGGCGTGCAGACCTACGACGCGACCGCCGAGTTCGACGACGTGGCGGTGACCGTGGGCGCGACCAGCACCCCGACCGCCACCAAGTCGCCGACCGCCTCCGCCACGCCGACCGCTTCGGCCAGCCCGACCGCTTCGGCCAGCCCGACCGCTTCGGCCAGCACCTCGGCCACCCCGACCGCTTCGGCCAGCCCCACCGGCGGCTCGACCAGTTCCGGTTTCGAGTCCAGCCCGATCGGCTTCGGCGCGGGTACCACCGGCGGCGCCGGCGGCCAGACCGTCGCGATCACCTCGCTGAGCCAGCTGATCGAGCAGGCCGCCTCGAGCGGCCCGAAGATCCTGCAGCTCTCCACCGTGCTGAAGGGCTCCGGCAGCGACCAGGTGGTGGTCTCCTCGAACAAGACCATCGTCGGCGTCACCGCGAACGCCGGCCTGACCGGCGCGGGCATCTTTGTCAAGAAGGCCAGCAACGTCATCATCCGGAACCTGAAGATCTCGTTCGCGCTCGCCCCGGTCGACCTGATCGCCGCGCAGAACTCGGACCACCTCTGGATCGACCACAACGAGCTGTTCAACGACACCAGCCACGGCAAGGACTTCTACGACGGCATGATCGACCTGACCCACGCCACCGACTTCGTCACGGTGTCCTGGACCCACCTGCACGACCACTTCAAGGGCTCGCTGATCGGACATAGCGACAGCAACGGGGCCGAGGACACCGGCCACCTGCGGATCACCTACAGCCACAACTGGTTCGACAACGTCGGGTCCCGGCTGCCGCGGGTCCGGTTCGGCACCGTGCACGTCTACAACAACCTGTTCACCGACGCCGAGACCAGCGGCATCCACTGCCTGATGGACGCGCAGTGCCTGGTGCAGAACAACGTCTTCGTCAACGTCAAGCTGCCGGTGTGGACCACCGAGGACTCCGACCGGGACGGCTTCGCGGTCATCTCCGGCAACGACTTCGGCGGCCAGTCGCCGGTCATCACCCAGACCGGCACCTTCACCAAGGCCCCGTACGCGGTCACCCTCGACCCGACCGCCTCGGTCTCCGCCCTGGTCAAGGCCGGCGTCGGCACCGGCAAGATCTAGATTTCGTACGCCGAGCCGCCCGGCCCGCGTCAGCGCGGGCCGGGCTACCGGCCTGAGCAGTACGAGTCCAGCTGGGCCGGGGCGGCCGCCGGCAGCCAGCTGAACTCGCCGCGCAGCAGATCCGAGCGCTGGTCGACCACCCGGACCGCGGCGGCCAGCGGGCCCCAGGGCATGTCGGCCTCGATCATCACCGCGGTCACTCCGGCCGGGAGGCTGTGGCCGCCACCCTCCGGGACGGCCCGCAGCAGGACTCCCGACGCCGAGATGTTGAGCACCTGCCCGTCGAACCGGACCCGGCGGCGGACCGAGCTGCCGGGCGCCCGGGGCAGCTCGGCGGTGCCGAACATCGGTCGCTGCTCCGGGCGGCGGTGGCTGGCCCGGCGCTGCACGAGGGCGTCCGACGGGTGGCCGGTCAGCCGCAGCAGGTCACCGCGAAGCTCCGCTTCGACCCAGGTGACGCCGCTGGTGCTGACCAGCTCGAGCACGCCGGCCTGGCGGGCCGCCGGGTCCTCCAGGCTCATCACCGGGATGGCCGGCAGGTCGTCGAGCAGCTGGGCCGAGATGTCGGCCAGCGTCACCATCGTGACGGCGGTTCCGTCCGCTCGGCGGAGGGTGAGCGAACTGCCCGCGGGGACGAGAACCATTCGGTGCTCCTTGCTGGCGGTACTGGCCGGGTCTGCGGTGACCGGACGGGTTCGCCGGCGGCGAGCAGCGCCGCCATGGTGCGGCGCACGGCGTCGGCGATCACCCCCGCGCACAGCTGGAAGGCCGCCCGGGTACGACGGGGGTCGGCGACGTCGTCGTCGCCGGCCGGTGCGCGCCACCGCAGGCCCAGCGCCGCCGCCACCACCGCGCCGGGCTGGACCGGCCGGGCCGGCGGAAGGTGCGCCGCCAGCCGGGCGAACTCGCGGAGCGTGAAGGTCCGGTCCAGCGCGGCCGGCGTCAGGCTCAGCACCTCGTCGCGTTCGGCGGCGGTCGCGGTCAGGACCAGGTCGGCGGCGGCGATGAGATCGGGCGTGAGCCGCCGGGCGGCGAACCGGTCCGGGTCGGCGCCGAGCGAGCGCAGCGCGGCGGCCGTGTACGGATGCATGGCCGCGCCGGGCCGGGCCCGGGTGCCGGCGCTGGCGACCTGGAATCGGCCCGGTCGGGCCTGGGCCGCCAGCCGGGTGAGGCGTTCGGCCAGCACCGAGCGGCAGATGTTGCCGACGCACACGTGCAGGACGGCGAACGGGCGCAGATCGGGGCCGGTCATCCGCCCACCGGGAGCTCCGCGGCGTGCGGCGCCGCCGGCCGCACCAGCGCCTCGGCGGTCACCGACGCCGGGTCGCCGTCGTGCTGGCTGGTGTACTGGTCGTAGTAGTACGAGTCCTGCCCGCGCCGGGGGGTGCGGTTCAGCACCGTCCCAAGGACGTCGACCTCCGTCCGGCGCAGCGCGGCCGCCGTCTGGGCCAGCTGGTCGCGCCGGGTCCGGCCGTAGCGGGCCACCAGGATCGCGCCGTCGCAGGCGGGCGCGATGGCCAGCGCGTCGGCGACCGGCAGCACCGGCGGCGCGTCGACGACGATCACGTCGTACTCGGCCCGCAACTCGGCCAGCAGCTTGTGCATGTGCTGCGAGCCGAGCATCTCGCTCGGGTTCGGCGGGATGGCCCCGCTCGCCAGCACCCAGAACGGGGTCAGGCCCCAGGGCTGGACGGCGACGGAGTGCGCCGCCTGGTCCAGCAGCACGCTGGTCAGCCCGGCTCCGCCGGGCAGGCCGAGGTAGCGGGCGGCGCGGGGACGGCGCAGATCGGCGTCGATCAGCAGCACCCGCCGGCCGGTCTCGGCGAGGCTGAGCGCCAGGTTGCAGGCGGTGACCGACTTGCCCTCGGCCGGCACGCAACTCGTCACCAGCAGCACCTTGTGGGCCCGGTCGACGTCCACGAACTGCAGGCTGGTGCGGATCTTGCGGTACGCCTCGGCGCGCGGGCCGTGGGTCTGCCGGCCGCCGATGACCGGATTCCGGCTCGCGGTCGGGTCGAACGGCACGGCGCCCAACGGCGGCTCGCCGGAGGCCTGCTCGGTCTCCTCGAGCGACTTGACCGTGGTGTCCAGCGACTGGCGCGCCGCGGCCAGGCCGACCCCGAGCAGCAGCCCGACCGCCAGCGCCAGGGCCAGGTTGCGCGCCGGCCGGGGGGACACCGGCGTCGCCGGGACCTCGGCGGCGCTGACGACGGTCAGCCGGACCGCGGACTTCTCGCCGCCCGGCAGGCTCTCCAGGGTCGGGATCAGCTTGGCGAACTCGGCCGCGGTGGCGTCGGCGATCCGGGCGGCGAGCGCAGGCGAGGGGTCGGTCGCGGTCAACACGATCAGCACCGTGTCCGGCACCGCCTCGCCGGTCACCTTGCCGGCCACCTGGTCGGCGGTCATCGTCAGATGCAGGCGGTCGACGACACGCTGCATCAGCCGGTGATCGCTGAGCAGTTGGGTGTACGACTTCACCTTCTGCTGGGACAGCAGGCTCGCCTGGTAGGCCTTGGCGGCGTCGCTTGCGTCGGTCCACGTCGAGACGAACAACGTGGTCCGGGCGGCGTACTGGGGGGTCTGCCGCCAGGTCAGCAGCGCGCCGCTGGCGGCGGCGAGCACCGTGACGACGACGATCGACACCCATCCGTCCCGCAACAGGCGGGCGACCGTGCGCAGCTCCACTCTGGACTCTCCTCGCAGACGTGCGGCAGAAGCTTTGACGTACTCGGCTCGGGGATCGGCACCTTCAACAGCAGAACGACCGCGGCGGCGGCCCCGAGCAACCCGACCCCCAAGGCCGGCCATCCGGGGACCGCGCGGGTGACCACGAGCAGGGCCAGTGCGGTGGAACAAACGGCGCCGAGGAACAGCACCAGCGCGACCCGTCCGGTGCTGAGCCCCAGCTGGTGCAGCCGATGCGACACGTGATCCGTGCCGCCGCTGTGCCAGGGCCGGCCGCTGCGCTGTCGATGGATCAGCACGAGCGTGGTGTCCACGGTCGCGACGAACGTGACCAGCAGGAGCACCGCGTAGGCGTCGCCGCGGCCGGCGGGGAGGCCGACCAGCGCGGCGGTGGCGAGCACGAATCCGAGGAACAGCGACCCGGTGTCGCCCATGAAGATGCGGGCCGGCGGCCGGTTGTGGGCGAGAAAGCCGACGCAGCCGCCGGCGAGACACAGCAGCAGCACCGCGACCGGGCCGGTGCCGGCCAGCAGCGCCGAGACGCCCAGCACCCCGGCCGTGGCCGCGCCGACCGAGGCCGCCGCGGCGTCCATGTTGTCGAGCAGGTTGAACGAGTTGGTCAGCACGACGATCCAGCCGACCGTGAGCACCGTGTCCAGCCAGGGAACCCCGGTGACCGCCGGCACCCGCGTGGTGAGCGCGACCGCGGTGGCCGCCAGCGCCTCCGCCGCGAGGCGGATTCCCTTGGACAAGCTGAGGATGTCGTCGGCCAGCCCCAGCACGGCGACGAACAGGCCGGCGACCACGATCGTCGCGAGTGGCCGGCTGCACGGCCGGGCGAGCAGGGCGAACGGCAGCAGGCACCCCACCACCAGGGCCACGCCACCCAGGTACGGCGTCGACCGCCGGTGTGCCTTGTGCGGCGCCGGCCGGTCGGTGAAGCCCAGCCGCAACGCCATCCGCCGGACGGGCTCGGTGACTACCAGCGTCAGGACGGTCGCGAGACCGGCACCCGCCGAGACGGCAAACCAGGCCGGCAAGCTCACCGAGCTGTGCCAATTCCGGCGCCTGGTCCTACGGACGGCGCGGAGAACCCGGGGGCCGGCTCGCCTCGGGCTTCCTCGATCGTCTGCCGCAGGATGTCGTACAGCGTGTGGCGTGGCGTCCAACCGGTCAGGGCGCGCAGCTTTCCGGTGTCGGGCACCCGGCGGTCCATGTCCTCGAAGCCGGCGCCGTACGCCTGCTCGTACGGGATGAGCTGGATCTTGGCCCGGCTGCCGGACCACTCGATGATCAGCTCGGCGAGCGCACCGACGCTGATCTCCTCGGACGAGCCGATGTTGAAGGTCTCCCCGACGGCGCGGGCGTCGTCGAGCAACGCGAGCAGCGCGTCGACCACATCCAGGACGTGCGCGAAACACCGGGTCTGCCGGCCGTGGCCGAAGACCGTCAGGGGCTCGCCGGCCACCGCCTGGCGGACGAGCCGCGGCACGACCATGCCGTAGGCCGGGCTCTGCCGCGGTCCGACGGTGTTGAACATCCGGGCCACGATCGTCGGCAGCCCGCGCTCCCGGTGGTACGCGTTCGCCAGGATCTCGTCGACCGCCTTGGCGGTGCTGTACGCCCAGCGCACCACCCCCGGGCTGCCCAGGATCCGATCGGCGTCCTCGTCCAGTGGCCCGCTGGAGTTCCGGCCGTAGATTTCCGAGCTGCTGGCCAGCAGGATCTTCCGCCGGTACCGGTGGGCCGCCTCCAGGACGATCTGCGAACCGCGGATGTTCGTGGTCAGCGACTTCAGTGGCTGTTCGACGACGCGCTTGACGCCGACCGCGGCGGCCAGGTGCACGACCGTCTCGCATTGGTGCACGAGGTCGTCGACGGCGAGCTCGTCGAGCACCGAGCCCTGCACGAAGCGGAACTCCGGGTGCGTGCCGGCCCGGTCCAGATTGGACAGCCGTCCGGTCGACAGGTCGTCCAGCGCGACGACGCGCCCGCCGCCCGCCAGGAGGGCGTCCACGAGGTGTGAGCCGATGAACCCGGCTCCACCCGTGACGAGATAGGTGCCGCTCGGCATGCCTCTCCTTACGAATCGTCGAACAAATCCCGACATTACCCATAAAATGGGTGTCTCGTGTACGTCCGGGCGAAAATCGCGCGTCCTGGGGCATCCGGGCGCTGGAAGGTGGTGACGATGGTCCTCGACCACCGCCCCGCCCTGCGCGTCCACGGGCGGCGCCCGCTGCTGCTGGCGGTGACCGCGCTGAGCCTGCTCGGCGCGCCGGCGCTGGCGTACGTCGTGATCGGAATCCGGCTCGGCCTCGACGACCTGCTGCTGGTGGCGGCCGTCCCGCTCGGGCTGTTCATCGCGCCGCACCGGCTCGTCGCGGCGCTGGCCCCGGCCTGGCTGCTCGCGCCGGTCTGGGCGGAGGGCTTCGCGGTCGCCCGCGCGGTGACCTGGGCGTTGGCCCTCGGCCTGGTGCTGCGGTTCGCCGTCGGCGCGCTGCGGCTGCGCCGGCCCAACCTCTGGCTCGCCCTGTTCGCCGGCGTGCTGATCGTCAGCGTGCTGCAACCGGCCGGCGCCGGGCCGGCGCTGGTGTCACCCGGGCACGATCTGATCGGCGTCCTGATCGGCCTGGCGGTGGCCGCTGCGGCCATCGCGGCGCCGCCCGATCCGGCGGCCGTGGCCAAGGCGATCGCGGTCGCCGGCGCCGTCGCGGCCGGCGTCACCCTGGCCGGCGGGGCGTTCGCGGCGGGCCGCCTGGTCGGTGCCGGCCTGAACGCCAACTACCTCGGCGGCATGCTGGCACTGCCGTGCATCGCGGCCATCGGGCTCGCGTGGCACGCCCGGCGGCCGGCCTGGCTCGTCGCGGCGGCGCCGGGCGCGGTCGCGCTGGTGCAGACCCATTCCCGCGGCGCGCTGGTCGCCGTCGCCGTGGGAATCGGCTATCTCGCGCTGCGGAACCGGTCCTGGCGGCAGCGGGCGCTGCTGGTCGCGGCGGCGGCCCTGCTGCCGATCCTGGCCGGCAACCCGCTGACCGGCCTGCTGGTCGGCGAGCGGTCCGCCACCGAGCTCGACGCCAACAATGCGATCCGGGAGCAGGCGCTGCGGCTGGCCGTGCAGGTCGCCGCCGAGCATCCGCTGCGCGGCATCGGGTACGGCATGTTCCCGCAGTACGCCGCCGCCGCGCCCCAGGTCGGCATCTTCCTCAACACGCACAACGAATACGCTCGGCTCGCCTGCGAGGCCGGGGTGCCGGCGGCAGCGCTCTTCGGCGTGCTCCTCGTCTTGGCGCTGCGGGGCCGCCGAGGCGACGGCGAGGCCGTCCTGTGTGCCGTCGTGGTGGTCTACGCGACCGGCCTGCTGTTCGGCAACTTCCTGTCGAGCATGTTCGTCAGCGTGCCGTTCTGGCTCGCCCTCGGCTGCCTGCTCGCGAGCCGCCGCGATCGTGCGGCAGAAGGGACGCTGTGATGATCGACAGCCGAACCGAGATCCGGGCCGGGCAACGGTTCGCCTTCGGCGCGAACTGGCGGGCGTTCATCGACACCGTCGACGAAACGAAGATCCAGATCGCGGCCGACTCGCTCGTCCGCGCGCTGCGCCGGGCGGACCTCGTTGGCCTGAGCTTCCTCGACGTCGGCTGCGGCAGCGGCCTGTTCTCGCTCGCGGCCCACCACCTCGGCGCCGCGGTGCGCTCCTTCGACTTCGACGCCGAGTCGGTGGCGGCCACCGCCGAGCTGCGCGCCCGGTTCGCGCCGGACGCGAGCTGGCCGATCGAGCAGGGTTCGATCCTGGACGAGGAGTACGTGGCCCGGCTCGGCCGGCACGACATCGTGTACTCGTGGGGGGTGCTGCACCACACCGGCGATCTGTGGCGGGCGGTGGGCCTCGCCGCGGGCCTGGTGCGGCCCGGCGGGCTGCTGTTCGTCTCGGTCTACAACGACCAGGGCCTGCGCAGTCGGCTGTGGCAGCGGGTCAAGCGGCGCTACAACCGGTCCGGCCGGGTCGCCCGGGCGGCGATCGTCCTCGCCAGCGCCGGCTATCTGTGGCGCTGGCGACCGCTGCTGCGGCTGATCTCGTGGAGCCGGGGCGGCCAGCAGCCGCGGGCGCGGGGCATGTCCGCGCGGCACGACCTGGTCGACTGGGTGGGCGGGTACCCGTTCGAGGTGGCCCGGCCGGAGGCGGTGTTCGACTTTCTGCGCGCCCGCGGGTTCGAGCTGCGCCACCTGAAGACCTGCGCCGGCGGCCTGGGCTGCAACGAGTACGTGTTCCTCGCGCCGAGCTAGCCGAGCTAGCCGAGCTAGCCGAGCCGCCGCGGACCGTCATCGGCAGCTCAGGTACCTCCCGGAGTGGGCGGCCAGCGGCTCGGTGCGGAACAGGTAGTTGGAGCACGGGTGCGGACGGACCGACGCGTCGTCGACCGGCACCGGGGCGCGATCGTCGAGGTGGTAGACGTGGTCGTAGCCGAGGCCGGCCGTCGCGGCGCGGGCCCGCAGCAGCGCCCGCCGGTCCAGGCATTCGGCGATGATGCTCGGCCGGTGGGTGGCGAGCACTCGGGTCAGGCCGGCGAGGACTTGCGGTTCGAAGCCCTCGACGTCGATCTTGATCAGGTCGACCCGGCGGTCCCGCAGCAACTCGTCGCCCGTGGTGACCTCGACCTCGACGGTGCCGACCCCGGTGCCGACCCGGCGCAAGGTGGCCTGCGAGTCGTCGGAGGGGATCGTCAGGAGGGCCTGGCCGGGGTTCGCCGACAGCGCCTTGGCCACGATGGTGACCCGGTGGTCGAGGCCGTTGAGCCGCACGTTGGAGCGCAACTGGGCGAGCTTGACCGGATTGGGCTCGCAGGCGATCGCGTGCAGGTCGCGGTTGGCGACGCAGGCCAGCAGCGTGTAGATCCCCGAGTAGGCGCCCACGTCGAGGAAGACCTCGGCGTGGCGGGCCAGCTCGTACAACACCGGCTGGGTGGTGGTCTCCCAGTGCCGCAGGTCCGTCCACACGATGTGCCGGGCCAGCCGGTCGTCGGCGAAGTCGGAGTTGTAGACGAACGGCGCACCGTCCGGCGCGTGCAGCGTCCAGGCCCCGATCGGGTGCAGCCGCCGCCACACGGCCGGCGGCAGTTGCCCGCGTTCGGCCAAGGCGCGGATCGCCCGTTGCAGGCTCGGCGTCCGGCGCAGCAGGCGGTCCCGGCTGGCCTTGGCGAGTTCCCGCCTGGTCCTAGCGGTCACGAAGGGAGCCCTCTTTCTGCCTTGGGCGTGCCGTGGGCAAAGGCGGCGCTTGCCGCGCGCGGTCGCGGCGGTATAACACCCACCCGCACGGCAGGCAGGCGGCCCACAGCAGCCGGGCGCGCCAGGTGGTCAGCGGTCGCGGCTGGCGGTGCACCGGCACACCGAGATGGAGCTGGCCGCGGACGAGGTTGCCGGCCGCCCGGACGAACGCCGTGGGGTGGTGCGGCAACCACCGGATGTCCTCGGTCAACACCAGCACGTGGTGGTTGACCATGCCGGCGGCGACCGCGCTGAACGGCAGCCGGGTGAGCCGGTCCGCGCCGGTGGTCCGGCAGGCGAGGACGGGGACGTTGACGTAGCGGGTGCGGTACCGGCGCCCGATCCGGCGCCACACCTCGCCCTCGGCGACGTAGCCGTCGCCGATCCGGAACGGGTTGTCCCGCAGCACGTCGGCGCGCTGGATGCCCCACTTGTCGCCGGTCATCCGGCAGCGGTACGCCATCTCCTGCCAGGTGGCGTCCACGATGTCCGCCGGGAAGCGGGCGCCGACCACCCGCCCCGTCTCGTCGATGTCGAGCCCGGTGACGCCCGCGTATCCGGCCGGGTCCGCGATCGCCACCCAGTGTTCGAGCAGCCGGTCGAGCGCGCCGGGCAGCAAAGCGTCGTCGGAGTCGAGCAGGGCGATCAGTTCGCCGCGGGCGGCTACGACGCCACGGTTGACGGCGACGTGCTTTCCGGCGTGCGCCTGCCGCAGATACCGGACCGGGAAGCGGGCCTGGCCGGCGAACTCCTCGACGAGCGCCGCGGTGCCGTCCGTCGAACCGTCGTCGACCACGATCCACTCCAGCTCGGCCTCCTGGCGCCGCAGGCTGGCGAAGGCGTCGCGCAGGGTGTGCGCCCGGTTGTAGGTGGGCGTCACGACGCTGATCAGCCCGGCGCCGCGGGCTCCGGGCGCGCCGGCGGCACTCGCCGGCACGGTCCGGCGGGCCCGGGGGCGCAGCGCCGCGATCTCGGACCACACTCGGGCCAGGTCGCGCCGCCCGGGCAGGAGCGCGGCCGGCGACCTGCCGCTCGCCCGGCTGAACCAGGCCACCTGGCAGCCGGCGAGGGCCAGCCAGCCCGCGCTCGCCGCGCACGCGCACCCGACGACGCCCCAGCGCGGAATGAGCAGCAGGTTCAGCCCGACATTGACCAGCAGCGCCAGCACCGAGGTGCCGGAGACGAGCCAGGGCCGGCCGAGCCGCAGCAGGTACGGCAGGATCGACCGGGTCGCGCTGAGCGCCAGCACGCCGGGGGCCAGCGCGAAGATGGCCGGCACGCTGCCGCGAAAGTCGCTGCCGTAGAGCGCCGGAACAAGCCACGGCGCCGACAGGCAGGTCGCACCCAGGACGGTGACCGCCATGATCACCGAGGCGCGGACGCCCCGGACGGTCCGTCCCGCCGCCCGGTCCAGATCCTCGCCCGCCTGCTCGGAGAGCACCACCTGGGCGAGCGCGTTCGTCGCGACGTGGGTGACCTCCCCGACGCTGACGGCCAAGGTGTAGAGGCCCACCGGCGACCCGGGCGCGAGCGCGTTGAGAATCAGCACGTCGACCCGGAAGAGCAGGTTCAGCGCGAGCAGACCGGCGTGATAGCGCAGACCGGCGCCGAGCATGCGCCGGGCCAGTGCGCGGTCGCCCCGGCCCAGGTGCGGCCGGATCGCCGGGGCGTAGAACAGCAACGGGACCGCGCCGGCGAGCACCCAGATCCAGATCACTGCGGCCGTCGACAGGTGACCCGAGACCGCCAGCGTCGCCAGCGCTCCGCATTGGAGAACCGCGG
>Ga0307515_10002323_pt1 | contig 41516 bp, 25 predicted proteins | sample 17_EM_MG_FD_194513 | JGI IMG/M metagenome (GOLD analysis project Ga0307515, IMG submission 194513) | Populus trichocarpa ectomycorrhiza microbial communities from riparian zone in the Pacific Northwest, United States - 17_EM | ecosystem: Host-associated > Plants > Roots > Unclassified | place... | reverse complement strand
TGCATGTCAATTACGCGAAACGCGAAAACCAAAGTCTACTTAAATCTCATCCTGCGAATATTTTCCCGATGTAATATAGGATTAAGGCAGACCTAGCAAAGACGGCTATAATTAACTAATAGGTACCCCTAAGGACCGTAAAGGGGGCATAGTTATTCTTAGGGTTCTATAACTTCTACTAACGCTTTATTAAGAACTATAGTAGGATTACCTAGCTACTAAGCCTACTTACCTATAAGGACCGGCCCTTTTACTTTAACACCGTATATAGGTAGGCCTTTAATAAGCTTAAGAAACGACTAGTCTCTACTCCCTTACTTACCTATTTTAATTTAAAACGGCCCTTAATGCTAAAAACCGATGCCTTAGATAGTATTATAGCTAGTATTTACTCCTAAAAGCAGACAGACGGAGAATAGCACCCTATTGCTTACTATTTAAAGACAATAGTAGATGCTGAGCTAAACTACCTAATTTACGATAAAGAAATACTAGCTATTATCTCTAGCTTTTAGCACTAGCGAGCCTAACTAGAAGGCACCCCTAAGTCTATCTAGGTAGTTTCCAATTATAAGGCCTTAGAATATTTTATAATAATAAAGGCCCTTATAGCCCGATAGGCGTACTAGATAAACACCCTATCTTAGTTTAACTTCCTAATTATATATAGGCTAGGCGCTACTAACCGTGCGGACGCTTTTATAAGGCGTAAATAGGATATAAATAACTAGATAGCTATAAAGATCTTATTATAGACCTAAGCACTACTATAACCAGAGCACCTTAACTTTTAGATACGGGCAGAACTAAATATAGACTCTTTAAATACTAAGATATACCCTATTAACTTTATAAAACTAAACCTTATTAATAAACTACTATAGGTAAACTATACGGCCCCTTCTCTATAGGAGTACCGTGAAAAGGTAAAGAACGTTTTTAGCCTATAGTGTTACAGTGCTGCAATAAAGTAGACTAAATAACTACGTTATGGTATAAAGAGAGGAAGAAGGTGGAAAGGGGGTATTGTATATAAATAGTAGGGCCGGCCGCTAAGTCACTAGTGGTAGGCTAGCTAATAGTAGGAAATAGTACAAGATAGTATAAAATAGTATACGTTAGGTCAGTGCCGTGACAGTACTCCTCTCCCCTAGATGGTTTAGTCCCTAAACTAAATAGATAACTTAAAAAATAGGCAGTGTATAGGGTTGCCTATTTTTTACTATAAAGATATTAGTTCCGCTTACCGCCCTTAACCAAGCTAATAGCGATTTTCTATGCCGGGCATAGAAAATCCTAATTGGTTAGTTTAGTAAGTAAGGTTGGCAGAACTCCACACCACCACCCAAATCGGTCCGCGTGGCGTTTCTTAGCAAGAATTTGGCCAATTAAATAACTTTAACCGCCGGTTAAAGTTCTATAACATCTTAACCACCACAAATTTTAATATAGTAGTCGGCCGCGACCTTAGCATAACTTTTCCTTATCTCATACCCAGTCTAGGGGTTTTAGCTTTTTAGGGTGTTGCTTATAGAAGCGCTATATAGCTTATTTATAACCCTTTAGGTCTTTCTCTAGCTACTAGGTTATGTCCTTATAATATTTCCATTTAATCTTATAAGTTAGGCCCTGGGGGTCTTTGTTATATACATTAAGGATTTTCTTAAACTCCTATTTATCTTCTATGTTGCCGTCGTTATCTTTCTCTGCTACTTATCCTTGTATATTACAGCGCTCTATAGTATTAATATTTGCTTAGCTAGGGATCTCTTTAGCAGCCTAGAGGCGGACCTTAGATATATAAAAGGATTTATTTACTTAGATGTGGTTTAGGAGGTTTACTATAACTGCCCCTTAGTATACTGCAAGTACAGGGTATAGGCCGTCCCATTTATCGTCCCATTTCTTCTTAGGTCTATTTATCTTTATATTTTCTAAGCTAACTATAACTATATCGCCTTTATAGAATAACGCGCTCTTATCCCTATGGGTATTAGCATTATCTTTATAGCGTTACTATAAAATCCAGGCTAGGGCCTTAAGCTATATTAATATCCGCTTAAAGCGGTTAGCTATAGAGTCTACGCGGAAGAACTCCTTCTTTACTTATACTAATAGTGTTAGTAGGTAGGGGCCAGTAGGCTCAATTCCGAGGTAAGGGTTAAAGCTATAGTTTATAAAAAATAGGAAGATGCCTATGCTCTCATTAACTTAGTTATTTATAGCAAACTTAGTAAGCGGTAGGTAGTTAACCTAGTTGTCCTATATAAAGCTAACAAAAGTACAAAGGTATTTATTTACAGTAGCGTTAATAATTTTAGTTTAGCCGTCTATTTCTAGGTACTAGGCTAAGCTTGGTTATAAGGTTATTTTAAGGCGTTTACTTAGTTATTGCTAGAAGTCGCTAATAAATTATATGCCGCGGTTAGAGATAATCGTATTTAGTGCACTGTGGAGCTTATATACGTTGTTAATAAAGCTATTAACTAGCTCCTTTATTAAGAGTCCTATTACTAGAATAAGGTGTTATATTTTAGTTAGGCGGTCTATAATAACAAGGATATATTTATATACCTTACTATAGCGTTAGTATACCGGCAGCGTTATAATATAGTTAATTAAGATATTAGTCTATAGGCGGGTAGGTAATTTTAATAGCTTTAGGAAACCAGGTGGGGTAAAACGGGGGGTCTTAGTGTAAAAGTATAGGGTACAGTCTTTAATAAAGGTAACCGTGAACTGGGAGATTCCTAGCCACTAGTATATTCGGCTTAAGAAGTTAAGAGTTTTAACCCAGCTAAGGTAACTAGCGGGGCCGCTGCTATAAGAGCGATGGGTAACTTCTAGGCGAAGGTCTAGGGCGTTAAGGACAAAGAGATATTAGCGGAAGTAGATCTATCTGTTAATAATACTATATTCTAACTTATTATAACAAAGTAATTTCCTAATCTTCTTTAGCTAATAGCGAGCTTTCTAATTACGCAGGGCCGCTACTATATCTCTTACGAGTTCGTTCTCCTAGTATCCTAGCCAGATTAACTCGTTTAGTAACTTTTTAGCTATTTTAGGGTCTAGAGCGGCTATAAACTCCGCGTTATTATAATTACGGGACTTATATAGTAATTCTTCTAAGATTATAGGGTTAACTTTCTGGGGTAGTATAATGACTTAGGCTTAGTGGCGGAGGCGTTTATTATTAGCGCCCTTAGGCCTTATTTCTAGTAGCCGGCTTAGGGCGTTAGGGAGCGTAGCTTTACTACTAGGTCTATATATAATTATAAAGTTAAACTATAAAAGGAACTCTGCCTACCAAACTTGGCGCTAATTTAGCTACTTAGTAGTTATAAACGTCTATAGGTTCTTATAGTTGGTAATAATTTTAAATAGCTCCTTAGTCCCTTATAGCTTAGGACGCTATTCCTTTAGAGCCTTAATAATAGCTAAGAGTTCTTTGTTATAGATCTTGTAGTTATACTCTAGCGTAAAGTATTTTACGGAGAAGAATGTAACTAGTTTTAACTTTCTATTATTGTTATACTAGGAAAGGACTCCGCCAGAAGCCTAATTCGATACATCTATCTCTACTACTGTTTTCTTTATATAGTTATAGTATACTAATACTGGTGCTAAAGTAAAGGCTCCCTTAAGGGCCTTAAACGATTTAGCTTGTTCTAGTCCCTATAGCCATTTAATAACCTTCTTTAGGAGTTTTATTATAGGTATAGCGATAGCAGAGTAGCCTTAGATAAATTATTAGTAGAAGTTCGCGAAGCTAAGAAATTATTATAGTTCTTTAATTAATGTTGGGTCTTTCTATTCCTATAAGGCCTGTACCTTCTTAGGGTCCATAGTTATGCCATTAGTTAAGATAATTAAGCCGAGGTATTTTATTTTAGTAGAGTAGAACTTAGACTTATTAATATTAATCTAAAGTTTAGCATTACCGAGTCTTTAGATGACTTCATTTACATACTTAGTATGCTCGGCGCATATTTTAGAAAAGATAAGGACGTTATTAAGGTAGGCAGTGTAGTAGTTGTTAAGGGCGTTATATAGGATATAGTTAATATAATTCTGGAACGTAGCGGGTGTGTTATAGAGGCTAAATAGTATAACTAGTATCTTATAGAGTCCGAACTGGGTAATAAATGCTATAAACTACTTATAGCCCTTCGCAATCTAGATCCGGTTAAACGTAGCAATTATATTAAGTTTAGTAAAGTACTTAGTACTATAAAGTGCGTCAAGTATTTTATAGATTAGTGGTAGTGGGTACCGATTCTTAATAGTAACTATGTTTAGGCCTTAGTAGTTATAGTAGATTCGTATACCGCCGCCAGGCTTAGCAGCGAGGAGGAGTGGTACGGTAGCTAGTGAGGTTAATTTACGGATAAAACCCTTATCTAGTATCTTATTAATCCACTTCTTTACATACCTAAGTTTAGCAGGTAAGAGTGGTCTGTTTTTATAGTATGGGGCCTAGTTTCTAGGGGTAATCTTAATTTTATAGTCCTATGGTTAATAAGGGGGTAGCTTATCTACGTTTTTAGGGAGGAAGTGCTTAATATATTTATAAAACTCCTTTAGTAGGCGTTATAGAATGTCTTTACGGGTTAATCTTAGTTTGCCTTTTAGGAAATTTTTAATATTAGTGTTAACTATCTTCCGATATAAAAGCTTGGGTTTAGTTTTTAGGTTTATTTTAAGGAAGTTATAGAAATAGGGGGGAAGCACTTTACGGGCTTTTTTTATTGTATAGTCGCCTTCTACTAGCTAGTGGAAAGACCTTTTTAATAGGTTCGGTACTTCTATTAGGCCTATAGGCAGTTCTCTAAGCAGCTGTTAGTGCTTATCTTATTTAACTAGTTCTACTAGCTCCGCTATATAGATCCTTATCACCTTTACGTCTTTTTATTTATAGAACTGGGTGAAATTAATAGCATAAGTGTATTTAATATTGTCCAGGTTAGGGCGTATCTAGTTCTCTAGTGCTACAGCTAGGCTAGTACGGCTTAATTAGCCCAAGGGGGCGGAAACGAGGCGGCGGCCCTATATGGTACGCGCGGGAGACGGGTATAAGGTTAGGCGTTGCGGTGGCGCGGTTTCCATTATCTAGGTCTTGGTAGTTCTATAGCTAATCCTTACTATAACGCGAGCTATAGTGTGTATATATAGCATATAGCTTAGTTCCGGGTGTTAGGCTAAGCGGCTAGGGTTTAAATAGTGCCTAGGTTAGGGTTAGATTCTTAGTAGTGGCGGCGTAAAGCGGACCTTCTTCCTTAGTCTCGGCAGGGCTGGCTGGCCTATTGTTTTAGTCTTAAGTGCTAGGGTAGTTCAGTCTTTTACTATCTCGTTTCTTTACAGTTATACGGGCTCCCCTTTATTAGGAACGTCTTCTACTATTAGGGTTTTATATATAGTCCTAGGCACTAGGCTTAGTAGTACTAAGTATCTACATAGGGCGTCCCTACTACCGTTAGTTATCCCCTACGGGAGGTAGTGCCTAAAGTAGTAATCTAAGTTAAAGCGGATTTTAAGTTTCCTAAAGCTAGAACGGGGCTCGTACTTTTAAAGCTAGGGTATACCTAGGATAATTAGGGTAGTAGGCGAAAGTTTAGTAACGAAAAAGAGCATGGCTTTAGTATAAAGGCCGATTAATATTTAGGTGGTAAAGTAGTCTATAATAAGCGAAGATAGAATACCGTCTGCGAGGCGTAGTGGCCTAGGTGCTAGTAGCTTCTTAGTTATAATATTATACTTTCTTATAATAGACTCTGCGTCGGCAAAAGCTATTATAGTACTACCGGAGTCTACTAGGCTTACTATATTAATATAAACTTAGGGGTATAGGTTATATAATAAGGAGAGTTGGGTTTAAATAAGGATTAATTTCTTATTACTATTTACTAATCTAAGATTAAGTGGCAGCTTACTAATAAAGAGGATTAATTACTCTAGTAATAGGGACCTAATCTTCTTGTCTTCCTCCTTATATAGTTTAGACCCTTAAATACGACTTAGTTTAAGGGTTTACCTTTTAATAACTAGGGTATAGGGCTATCTTAGCGGGGCGGTCTAGTATTTATTTGGCTGGCGGTGTTGGTTTTAGTCTTAGTTGGGGTATAGAAAGACAATACCTCGCTAATAACATGGCTATGTTCGTATTTGCTAGCGCGGAGTCGCTAATGCTAGGCGTTATTAATGGGTTGGGCTCCTATATAGGGTATAGTTTAGAGTAACTAAGCCGTAGGGTTAAAGGGGGGGGGGTCGTCCGCCGCGGCTATAATAGGTTCCGCGGTCGCCGCGTCTATAATAGACTCTACGATCGCCGTATCCGCGGTTATTAGTTCGCGTTGTTTAATAGGGTAGTATTAAAACTAGGTTTGCTGTCTTAGCGGGGTTATAGGCGTCCTTTTAGTGGCTAGGTAGGCTATAGGCAAGGTATAGTCTATTATTAAAGCGGCGCTTACGCTCCGTATTTAAGATTTTATTAAGGTCTATAGGTTCTCTAGTTACTACTAGGGTTAGGGTTAATATAAAGGTAGGGGCTTAGGTAGGTAGGCGGTAGTTAGCATTCTTCTTAAGGTTAGCTTAGTGTGTATAGTTCGCGAGGTTCTTAGCGAATATATCTATCTACTTACTCCAACCTATATAGTCGCTATTATTAATTTTATAGGCAAGTCTAAGTACTAGCTCTTCCATCTTTAGAGAGATAAACTTTTAGAGTAGGTCTACCTTCTATTCGTCTATCTTTTTAGCGCGGACTATTAGCTTATTAAGCTCTCCCTTCTAGGACTAGTAATTACGCTTGCCCTAAGGGAAATGGTTAAGCTTATTTTTTATAACCTAGGTTATATTAAGGACCTTATAATAGGCAGTAAGGTCTTTAAGTATATCTTTCTTAGTGGGCCATTTCTACGCAGATATATTGTTTAGGTTCTCGTATATAAGCTCTAGGCCCTACTTAATAAACTTATAGGCCTTGTTCTCTAGTATATTTGAGATATAAAGGATTTAGGACTAAACTGTGTTAAAGTAGTCCTAGTCCTAGTTAAAGACTCCCTTAATCTTAATATGCCAGGTCTTAAAATTAGCTTATCGTTTTAGCGGGGTGCCTTTTCCGCTAAATATTAGCGGGTCTTTAGATCTCCATTTTTTCTACTAGGTTACTACCATTATTATAGGGGTTAATTATTTTAGAATGGCGATAGTCTCTGCCTAGGAGTTAATAGTTCCTATCTAGAAAGTAATAAGGGCACTAAGGTTTTTGTTAGCTTTCTTATTAGCGGTGTTTATATTATACATGCATTATAGTCCTACTTTAATATTATTAAGGAACTCGTTAGTATAGTTAATAAGGGTAAGGTAAGCTTTGCTAGGCTTAAAGGTCTTAGGGTATAGTAGGGAGCAGCGGATTGTCTACGCGATATTAGGGTATATCTCTGTAAAGAGGTCTACGAAAACATCGCGGGGGTTCTAGGTTTTGGCCATTTCGGCGTTATTAGTATCGCCTATCTAGGCGCTAGGTAAAAACTAAGGATCGTTCTAGGACTACACTAGGGACGTGTTGGTTTCAGCAGAGGCGCGTATAGGTCGCGATTGCTTTGGGGCGGAGGTTAATTGGCTAGGGTATAAGGAATTAGTAATCGCGACGGGGCGCAAATTAAAGATACCATAAACTGTTATAGTGCTATAATAAAGTAGACTAAATAACTACGTTATGGTATAAAGAGGGGAAGAAGGTAGAAAGGGGGTATTGTATATAAATAGTAGGGCCGGCCGCTAAGTCACTAGTGGTAGGCTAGCCAATAGTAGGAAATAGTACGAGACAGTATAAAACAGTATGCGTTAGGTTAGTGCCGTGACATATAGTCCCTTAAAAGTAGACTGCTTAAGCACCGTAGTAGTAGAGGAACAGAACTTACGGATTTAGCTTATTACTAAAGCATATACCTAGGTCTTTACGGCCTATTCTAAAAAAAAATAAGACCTATAGGATTATTGGCGACCGCTACTACTAGCCTAGAATAATTATAGATATTAACCGCTATATACGGAACTATAGTAACTACTATAGGTCTATAATTCTACGAGACAAAACCCTAAGACTATTAAAACCCCTCCTAAGACCCAACCGCCCCTAGTAATATATCTCTATAGACTTTTATAAGCTACCTCTAGACCGTAACAGATATAATATAGTTATAATCCTAGTTAACTACTTTAGTAAACGCCTGTTTTTAACTCCCTGTTATAAGAATATTAATGCTAAAGAGGCGGCCCGATTATATATTTACTACGTCTACTAAATTTATAGACTACTAGATACTATTATATCTAACCATAGGCCGTAGTTTATATTAGCCTTTTGGAATAAGTTTACCTAAATCTTAGGTATTAATCTAAAGCTTTCTATAGTATATTACCCCCAGATAGACGGTTAAATAGAGATTATAAATTAATACTTAGACTAGAGACTCTAACCTTTTATTAACTACTTTTAGAATAACTAGGCTAAATTATTACCCTTAATAAACTACGCCCAAGCCACCCTACCCTATAACTCTACTAGATTTGCCCCTATTTAATTAGAAATAGGTTACCTACCCTATATAAGCTTTAACTGGGAAAGACTAAAAGGGCCTTAAACTATACGCAAAAAACTATCTTATAAGGAAGCCTAGCAGTACGCTAAGCGCTTAGAAGAAGCCTAAAAAGTAGCCTATATAAACCTAAAAAAGGCTTAAAAATTAATAGAATAATAGGTAAATAAGTATAGGCGCAAGCCTAACTTTACTGTAGGTAATATAGTCTAGGTTATAATAAAGAACTAAAAGATAGAACGGCCTAGCCGTAAATTAGACTATAAGATACCAGGACCGTATAAGATTCTCAATAAAGTAGGTAACTTATATAAGGTTAAGCTCCTAAACTTAATTAAAGTTTACCCTATCTTTTTACCAGATAAGCTATAGAAAGCTATAAATAACCTACTACCCGGACAAAAGAATAAACCTCCCCTACTAATTTAAGTTAATAATAATAATAAATAGGAAATTAAAGAAATACTAGCCTGTAAACTTATAAAGGGAACGTTAAAGTATTATATTAGTTGGAAAGGATATAACCTAAACCCCACTTAGTACCCTATATAGAACTTTATAGGTAGCCCCTATAAGCTTTAGGAGTTTTATAGCTATTACCCTAATAAACCTAAACTACTAAAGTACCTAGACGGGTAGATAGAATGCTAGTATAATAAAGATAATAAGCTACTAGAAGAACATAAGGATAAAAACGCCCTAGAAATTTCTTAGTTATATAAGGTCTTAAGATATCTAGGAACTTTAACTGGCGGTTAAAGTTATCTAATTAGTTAGATTCTCTTACTAAGACTTTTAGCAGTAAAGCCTAAGGGCAGGCTTTTTTAGAGGGGGGGGTAATATTACGGCACTAGTAGAACTTAGTAGAACTATATACTGGTAAGTTACCATAGATTGCCGTATATTACGGTTATGTGACGTAAAGATCTTATAAAATATTAAACGGTGCTACTCTTCTTCTCCTTTCCTTTCCCTAGCTTTAGATTCTCGTTTATAGATAATCTAATCGTATAGGCTTGCGCGTCCCTTTTGCCGTGCCTATGCCTCGATTGATTAAGTCGCTAACAATTTAGAGGACTAATTAACTAGCGATATATATTGTATATATATATACCCTAATATTAAGGCTTTTATATAGAAACTATAGCAAATACTATCTCTTAACCCGCTAGTGTTTACGAAGTAAGTACGGAGGTCGCTAATATCTAAATTTGCACCTTCCTAATTAGGAAACTAATTTTCTAACTCTTTTAGTATATTAATAAATTTATATTATTATATTTTTATATAAAATTTTAAAAGCTCTATATAGATTCTAAATTAAATTTATTATATAATTAATAGTATTAAAAAAGTTATTATAACTTAAAATTTATTAAAATTTATTAGTGCTATAATTTACACAGTCGGTATTGCAGCTTACGCAGTAGTGCTAAGAATTACGCATTTGTAGTGGGATCGTGTCTAAATTTACGTAGGGTAGGCTGATAGCTACGCACCCGTGATTTTACGTGCGTAGTCGCTTAGTTTCCTAATTAGGAAGGTGCAAATTTAGATGTTAGCGACCTCCGTAGTCTGTGCAGAACACCAAATCTAAACCATGCGAAAAGTTGATTACGTTGATTTAATTGGCTGATTCTTATCGATAATGCGTGGACGAATTTCAGCGGGTTAAGGGATAATACTAGCCTATTCTTATAAAGGACAATACCTTAATTTACTTAGTAAAAGTAACCCGCCTAGCATAGAAATAGAATAGCATACTTATAATAGAACAGCTAGTAAATCCCCCTAATTTAAACCTAATTAAGAATATCTAAAGGCTATTAAAGGAAAAATATATAATAGAGGTTTTCTATAATAAAAAAGAAAGTTAAAGGTATATAGAGGAGAAATAGAAGAAGCTTAAGCCTAAAGAATTTAAGAAGTATACTAGCAATATAAGGGAGCGCTGCCTCGCTATAATTACTACAGATAGGGGTCTAATGAAGTATTGATACTAAATAAACAATCGTTTTAATGTGGCGATATGGCAATATAAGCACTAGCAGGAAGCACTAGCACGGAGGACGGCAGCCCGCTCAGGTTACCCCCTTGTAAACCGGGTGACTAGGACGTGAGAAACAGACCTTAAAGCGAGGAGCCCCACTTTGATTAGAACCGATGCCCCGCTAAATTTGATTCGCTACCGATTCACTGGTTTGGACATTTTAGTGCGTATATTGTGCTGAAGTAATTTACTATCTTTGAATTCGCTCGGGATTGTGGGCTAGCTCTGGTGCTTTGGACAGTCGCTAGGGGAGGCCTTGAGGTTAGATAAGCCTCTGGGCCTCTTCTTTCCATTTTCCTTCTGCCCTCATCGATCAACACGTCTTTTTGGTTTACCGTTTTGCCTTTGCGACTTACCCAAATATCGGTCAATTACGCACATCTAAAACAACCAAGCACCTTGTTCACTCAATTGATTGTATCACATTGAAGTTTATTATGGCTCCGTCTGCTGTTGAGATTAATCCTACAACCCGTATCTATGACTTGAAGGCCAAGGCACGGGATGTTGTCTTAAAGCGGACAGCTCCTGCCAAACTCATCAAGACTCCTTTACAGCTTACCGGAGCTCTTGACAAGTTTGAGTCCTTCGATCTCACTCCTTGTATTGGCAAGGAATTCCCAGAGGCCAACCTCGCTGAATGGCTCCAGGCTCCTAATGCTGATGAGCTCATTCGTGATCTCGCGGTCACTGGTTGGTTCCTCTATTCTTTGCCTTCAATTTCGGTATCATGCTTCATTTCGGATTAATCAGCATTGCTCTCCGGTCTTAAATTAGTTGTTCAACTTGGTTGCTAAGTCGAAATTACACTCTCACCTTTGAGAACTTTTGTTGACATCATTCACAGTCTCCCAACGTGGTGTTGTCTTCTTCCGTGCTCAGAATGATCTCTCCAACGACCTTCAGAAGCAACTCTGCCAAAAGCTGGGTGAGTTGACTGGCAAGCCTGCCGAGTCGAGCATGCACATCCACCCCATCTCCAACAAGTCATTCCAATGCAACAAGGATGATGAGATTAGGTAAGAGTTTTGTGTATGTTTTGCACTGCCTTGTTCTTAATACAAGCCAACACATTTTACAGCGTCATCAGCAATGACCTTGCCACCAAGATCTTCTGTGATCGCAAGACTGAGCAGCACAAGAAGCAGCAGTCTCTTAAGAAGGGCTGGCACTCCGATATCACTTTTGAGCCTGTCCCATCCGACTATGCTATCTTAAAACTTACTAATATCCCAACCCTTGGTGGTGGTAGGTTCGACCCTGATTTATTTTATTCATTTTTAATCTTCTAACAGACACTCTTTGGGCTTCTGGATATGAGGTTTACGACCGATTCTCCCCTGCTTACCAAAAGTTCCTTGATGGTTTGACTGCTACCTATGCCCAGCCCCTCTTTACCCAGGCCGCCAAGGACCACAAGTTCAAGCTATACGAGGAACCTCGTGGCAACCCACTCAATGTTGGTGGTGAACTCTCCACGGAGCACCCGGTTATCCGCACCAACCCAGTCACTGGCTGGAAGACCATCTTCGCAGTTGGCCACCATGTCCAGCACATTAACGGCTTGACTGAGCGCGAGAGCGCCCATCTCCTCAATGAGTTCCTCCGTATGATTACTGAGAACCATGACCTCCAGGTTCGTTTCAAGTGGAACAACCAGAATGACCTTGGTAAATGCGTTTCCTTTTTTTTCCCCTCTCCGAATAGAGATCGGGGATGATATCTGACAATGGAGTAGCTATCTGGGACAACCGCTCAACCTACCATGCTGCCACCTATGACTATGACAGCAAAGGTCTCCGTACTGGTCAGCGCTGCGTCGGCATTGGCGAGGTACGATTTTCTAATTCCAGCGTGCCCACAATGACTAACATTAACCACAGCGCCCTTACTTCGACCCTGCTTCCAAGAGCAAGCGTGAGGCCGAGGGTGAGGAGTATATGGAGCCTGGTGAGGGTTTCACCGTCTTCTAAATGTCTCCTCCATCGGTATTCTTCCTTTCTCTTCCGGGAGGATTTGTGGCGATCGGAAGATATTTCTTCGCTGTTTTACAAGCGCTTCGAGCAGTCCAGTCATCGAGTGCTTTATAAATGGGCTAGGATAATTTACGACAGTACTACCTTTTATTAAAAAAATCATAAGATACGGTCAATGAGTTGTTGTTTCCCACGGTCTGTAACGTGTCCCGCTCCACGTCGCCATAAGGCCAAAAAGACAGAGTGATCGCGAATCTATTGCGACTCTTGCGGGACCTAATATATATACTCTTACAGGTCTAAGGACTACCAATAACTTACCACACACAACATAAATAGATATATTACACTTATACTCGAGATAACACTATAAGCTTAGGTAGAAATTTAATAAAAGCGATATAGAATAATTATAGCGCTTTACTAAAAGTAAGTGGGAAATAAAATAAAATATTTAAATTAAAGTTTATATTGTATAATAATATTATAAAGTTTTTTAATCAAAATAAAAATTTCAACTTTAATAATAATATATAAAAAATATATAAAACTATTAAGTTCTATTTATAAAAGAGAAGTACTTGCTATATTAAGCCTAAAATATGTAACTAAAAAGACTTTTCCAATGATATAGATCTTATTCAACCGACTTAATATAACGTTTAATTAAATCGGACCGCTAAAAACCCACCACCCCAGCCGTGGCCGCTACCCGATTTTACACCTTTTTAAGTTATCGATTTTAACGACCGTAGTACACTATATCTCCCCCTAATCTTCACAGGCTCAAAGATCGTCTTAGGAACACCACGAACGATTAAGGAAGCTTCTATTAAGGCTTTTACCGAATACTATTCAGAAACCACGAGACAGTAAATATTAGAAGAGGCCCCTGCGAGTGCCAGAGACGCACTTTAGGTATAAAGTATCAGATTCCATTCTATAGAAAGGATGAGTATTAACTATCTTATATTAACTTATTCTTAAGAAATAGGCTATATAGCTTGTTTTATATAATATTTAGTAGATCACCAGTCTCATATTCCTGAGCACGGCGATTTGATCCTATTGATCTAATTGGCTAAATCCTTATCGATAACAGATGGACTCAACTCGGCGGATAATGAATTCGCTTTACAGCATCTGTAAATTTTAATCCAATTGACTGTAACTCTAAAATCATATTTTACCATATCCTGGCCATCGCAATTGCTATATGTATCCAGCTCTTCCACCGTCCTCTTGATCGAACAGTATGCCTTTTAGGCTCGTTGGCGCCGTGTAGGGAAACTAGAGCCTTATGTCGTCGCGCTGACCGTACAATAGTTGACGCTAGGCATATAATACACGAATAGGCTAGAGATACTTCCTCATACTGCTTCATACCTCGCTTACCCGCCACGCCTATTCAGTGATCTGATATCCAATAAATTCGTCTTCTATCTATCGCAGTCACGTAAGGGGATATTAATTTTAACCATATGATTGGGAGACGCAGGGCTATAAGGTCACTCTAGGGCTAGTTCTTAGCGGTTTTGCTAGTACCTAGCACTTAAATCTGCTAAGGATTTGCCCTAAAGTAACCAGATGTCCCTAACCACAAGCCTATGGCTGCAAAACTATCTAACTATAGTAGTCGCACTAAGGCGGGTTCTTAGCGGTTTTGCTAGTTCCTAGCACCTGCTAAAGAATTGCCTTAAAGCGCTATCTATATATAATGCATACTAAGTATAAGGGATGGCGGGTGGGGAAAAGCGAATTAGCCACGTAGTGACTGCGTTCAATATTCGCGAATGTTGTAGAAGGTCTTAGCATTATACGTTGCTGAGATAGACACTACTAAGCAATATATAGACGCTAGTATCTATCTATCGCAGTTACGTAAGGGGATATTAATTTTAACCGTATAATTGGGAGACGTAGGGCTATAAGGTCACTCTAGGGCTAGTTCTTAACAGTTTTACTAGTACCTAGCACTTAAATCTGCTAAGGATTTGCCCTAAAGTAACTAGATATCCCCAAGCAAAGCTCCTACGCCTAATAAGACATTACCGCATTCTGCTATATTCTGCCATATTCTGCCATATTCTGCTATATTGCCGCATTCTGCTATATTCTGCCACATTGTCGCATTCTGCTATATTCTATAGACCCTAACTTATAAGCCAACCAATTAGGATTTTCCATGCCCGGTATAGAAAATCGCTATTAGCTCGCTTACCACTAGCGCCTTAGCAGTAATCTTAATATCTAGCTAGCAATCCTTACGCTAAAAGCGGAACACTACGCTAGAAGTAAAAGTTAAGGCGATAGAGGTTAGTAGTCTTAGTCCTAATATATAGGCGAAAGGCTTCTAATAACCACCGACCTAGTTGCTAAATTTGCTAATATAAACACCCTAAATCTTTAGCGAACTAGGCAGCGCCTTAGCGGAAGGAGTAGTTTAAGTAGCTACTTAGGTTAATTCTAGCGGCTACTAGGCGGAAGGAGAGGATCTTATAAACCCCTAGAGAGGTAAAGGGTTTTCCATTAAGACTAAATAAGGGGGAGTTAAGGGGTTAGGGGTCCCTATTAAATAGCTTTATTATAGTAGCGACTAGGCATAATAGGCCGCCTACTGCCGTAATAGCAATATTAACGCCCTAGTGTTACTTATTAGCTTTACTCCATTTAAGGCGGAATATTATCCCACTAGGCATAAAGGTAATATCGCGTTAGGTAGCCTTTTTTGCTAGAAAAGTCGTTTAGTTTTTAAGTTCCGCCATAGTATACGTAATCTCGCCCATTTATAGAAATCTAGTAAATACAAGGGTAAATACGGCATTAGTGTTAACATCTAGTAGCAATAGGCCGTATGTTACTACCTAGGCTAAAATATCCCTAGTAATAGGCTACTTATTCTTCTTTACTAAGGGAGAGATAGCGGCTGCTCTAGTAAGTAATTAGTGTACTATAGGATCCTTAAATGCCGTAATTAAGATACTGTAGTCCATATAATGCGAGTAAATTACGGAGATATAGGCTCGTAAGGTTTCGGCCTTAAGCCTACCTATCTATAGCTAGGAGGTACTAAACGCATAGCGGGCAATCCATTCGCCTAGTTTACGCGGCTTAGCTAGGTAGGGGGAGACTCCTTTAAGTGCACAGTATGACTCCCAGCTATTAACTGCTAAGGAATAGTTCCTACGGGTTACTAGTATAAGGCCATGCTAGAAAAGGAGCGCGTAGAGGTTGGATAGCGCGTTAACATTATCCTTAAAGTTTATAGGCGGTTATAAGTAGTCTATCGGGTTTACGGCACCTAGTTAAAAACTTATTAGCTTTAGTAGTAGTAAATTAAGGGCCCAGTATAGGCAGAACTAATAGATAGCCGCGGCCTGGAATTAAGATAGTATATTAGCTAAGCTATTTAAATTACCTGGGATCTATTTTGCGGATAGTATAATATTATAAGCTATAGTAGCTAGCAAGATCTTACGGAGCAATTCGTTTGCTACGCCGCGGATAATAGTTTTCTTAATACTATAGTAAACCACTATACTATCGGTGTGAATAAATAGCGCGCTATACTGCTAGTTAGTAGACTATAGATTAAATACGTAAGTAATAGCGTACATCTCCTTCGGATTAATATAGTCTACTTATTAACTAGGCTTAGGCAATATACTAAACGCCTAAGATTAGGGGAGGTTGGTAGTGTACTACTGCTAGTTATCCTTATATTCGAGTTTTTTAAAGAAGTAAAAGCTGCTAAACCCGAACTAGGTAGAGGCGTTAATAAAGAGATAAATGTAGGTACGCTTAACGTCATTAAAGAACAATACCCCGTTACTTATAGTAAGTAGGTTAAGCTAGACATATAAGTTACTTTATAACTTAGTACTAAATCGCCTAGGTTTATACTTATTTGCTAGAGTTTCCGGCTAAGTAGTAATAAAGATCTAAAGGGATTTAGAGTAAGATTGACTAAGCTTAATTATGTAGGCATACTATACAAGGTAGCCCATAAGCTGCTAGGCTTAAAGGAATAATAATAAGCCGTATTAGAGTGTGGTAGTAACCTCCTTAATAGCGCGTAATTATTTCTATAGTAATAATTAAGTTTACATTTATACGGTATTAATAGTGTATCCTAGAACCTTAATAACAGTTCCTACTATATCTTTAGAGTTATTTTAAGGGATCCCTAAGGAGTTAGTAATAGAGATATAGGTCTTAGTAATAGCCGCTAAGTTATTTAGGTTAGCAAGGATAAAGATAAAGTTATTTAGGTAGTGTTTTACCTTATAAGGTAGTTATAAGTAGAGTATCTAGTATAGGCCTTTCGCGAAGAGGTTAAATATAAGTGGCGTAGTTTAAAGACTAAAGGATAGGTAGTATTCCTAGTAGGTAACACCTTCCCAGGAGAAGCCTATTAATGTTCTTACCTTATAGAATAGGGGGACTATACAGAACATATCTTTAATATCTCTCTTAAGCAGTAGATATCTACGGCCTATAGAAATAACGTAGGCCTAAATAGCGGTAACTATAGTATATACCAGTGCTCCATATTCTTCTAGAATTGCGTTATTAACTAAAGATACTAATAAAAAGGAGAGATTATAAATTCGGCGGTATCCTCTATCCGATTTTAGCACTAGGCTAAGAGGTAAGACTATAATAGGTTCTGTCGCGATTCTAATATATCCTTTTATAAGGTCTAATGCTATTTTCTTAAAGATAAGGTCGGCGTTATCCTAAGAGGAGTTATAGTTCCTATAAGATCTTAAAATAAAAACAGATTCGGCTCCTATCTTATAGCTATAGGTTAAGATACCTACTAAGATAGCTAGTAAATTGCCCGGGTAGTTAGATAAAAGAAAGTGCTACACTAAGATCCTTAGGGGCGATAGAGAGTGGTAGAGAGCCTTCGTTTTTATAAAGGTAGGGAATAATAGTAACGTATTAGGCCTAGGTCCTAGGCGTATAATTAAAGTTAATATTATAGTTAGGCTAGACCCTACTTCGTAAGGTTCGCCTTACTATTCCTAGGCACAAGATTTAGATAATACGGCGTAATCTTTACTATACTTTAAGCACTTATATAGGTATCTATAAGGTGAATTATTGTAGCCTTTAGAGTTAAACCTATGGTAGGTATTAGAGGTATAGGAGGTATCTAACCTAGGTCTCTTTAAGGCGGTAAAGCTAATAGTACTAGACATTATAAGGTATAGCACTATATACTAGGCTAGCATTTGCTAATTAGCAGGCTTTAGTTAACCATTAGTTATTATAAAGGTATAATAGTTAAGTACTAGATTAAGTATATAACTTACCTAGATATACTAGGTTAATAAGGTACGAATTATATTTATCTAGAGAAGTATACTAGCAATAAGGTCCGGTGGGCATATATAGAGGGTGCTAGTAATAACTATATAGTTTATAAAGCCTTTAAACCAGACACCTTTTTCTATAAATAGCTTCCTATTTACCTTTGCCTTTCTTATAACTAGAGTGCCGTTCTTAATCTATGTCTTATTAGCGATCTTAATCTAAGCAGTATAAACTTAAAGGCGGGCGAGGTTTACTAGATTAAAGGTACCCTTAAAAATGTCTAGGTAATCCCTTTTTATAACATTAGGAAGGTGGAGTTTAAGCGACTTTATACTAGGAGGGAGAGGCTTACTAAGGTTATTAGCTGTAGCAGCTGTTGCGGTAGCTTATAAGGCCGAAGCGGCTAAGCCTAACTATAATTAAGCCATTTGAGCCTGGTGGTATTCGTGCTAGCAAGCCTCCTCTACTAGGCGGGCTTTGCGCTCTTCCTTATACTTCTAAATCTCCCTTTTATCTTAGGCTTATTCCCTTTACTCTTTAGTAATTTTACGCTCTTCTGCGGTAGCGGCATATATATTAGCTTTAGACGGCATTATAGGACTAATAGAGGGGGGTGTAACGGTTGTAGACGATGGTGTAGTTAAGGTAGATCGTCCTAATGGGTTTACTCGTTAGGATTATGCACGCGTATAGATATCCCAGTTAGTTATAAGCGGTAATAGCGTCATAAAATAATTCTTAAATGAATAAATGATAAATATTAATAAGTTTAATGATATTAAAAAGCGAATTAGCCACGTAGTGACTGCGTTCGATATTCGCGAATGTTGTAGGAGGTCTCAGCATTGTGCGTTGCTGAGATGGACACTGCCAAGCAACATATAGACGCTAGTATCTACAACATCCACCTCATGCGGTCTCGTACATGTACACACCACCGTGCCTAAACAACTTAGTGATAGAATATACACCGCCCGATCTCCAGGATTGGCACACACATACAGCAGGACACGAAATCACAGACATTCACCATTCACGGCAATCCACCCAACAAGCAACAAAGCCAGCAATACCCAAAGTAGTTATTGGCCAGAACAGATACCCGCTCAAATCTCCAACCCAAACCACCCAACGCCTGAACCGCAGCAGCGGCCGCCCGCACCAACAGCACCAACCGACCCGCAATCCGCAGCTCATTTCCCCTCCCTTTCCGAAAAACAGACCAAAAAAACAGCCTACGGTTTCCACCGAAACGCCGGATGCCGCCAATCCAAATCCTGCACCTGCTTCACACCCAGCCCCTCCAACTCGCGATCCACATCCCGCTCCTCCTTCCTCCGATTATCCCACAGCATCCACCCCAAGAGCGCAATCGACGCCAAAAAAATCGTCGTCGACGTCGCCAGATTCAGCCCGTTGCCAATATGATAGTTGGGCGCATCAAACGGCAGGAAACTCCAGGTTGATATCAAGCCCCCGAAATTCCCCACCATGACGTTCGTCCCGATGGCCGCCGAGCGCGCGGTATCGGAGACCACGTTCGCGGCGACCTGCGCGTTGCAGAGGGCCCCAAAGGAGAAGGCGCCACTGGCGATGAGGAAGACGGCGCCGTAGCGGACGTGCGGGTTCGTGGAGGCTAGGAACATGGTGTAGCCGGCCATCATTAGGGGCGCGCTGAGGATGAAGAACAGGTTGCGGCGGTCAAACCTCCAACTCAAGAACGGGAATAGCACGGTGAAGAACGCCCCGACGACGTACGGCGGCACGGTGTGCAGCTGCTGCGACACGACACTGTTGTGCGGGTAAATTGTCCCGACGATGGTGGGCGCGAAGAAGGCGAGGCCCTGGACGGTGATGTTGTCCAGCAAGAAGATGAAGGCGGTGCAGAGGGTCACAGGGCTGAAGATGCCGTGGAGGATCTTGGGCACGTCGAGCTTGTCGAGGACTTCGGTCGTGCCGACGCGCTCGGACTTGACGCGCGCGATTGCGAGGTCTTGTTCGTCTTGCGTCAGCCAGCGTGCGGTGGCGGGGCGGTCCGTCAGCGTGAAGAAGGAGATGACGGAGAGGCCGCACGTGATGATGCCTTCGATGGCGAAGATCATGCGCCAGGTGTGCAGGCCGCCGAAGTGGGATAGCTTGAGGATCCCTGAGGCGAGCAGCCCGCCGAATGCGCCTGCGAGCGGCGCCATGACGATGTAGAGGGAGAGGCGGAAGGCTAGTTCGCTGCGTCGGTACCAACGGGAGAGGTAGTAGGCGATGCCCGGCATCATGCCGGCTTCAAACAGACCGAGGAGGAAGCGGACGCCGGAGGCGCTGTGGATGTTGTGGACGAAGGCGGTGCAGATGGAGCAGATTCCGAAGCCGAGTGAGATACTGGGAATGAACCAGCCAGGGCCAATCCATTTACAGGCCATGTTGGATGGGATCTCGAAGATAATGTAGGAGATGTAGAAGACAGAGAGAACCCTGTTGTAGTCATAGCCTTTCAGGTGGAGATCCTTCTCGAAACCAGCAAGTTTGGCATTGCCTGCAATAAGATATTGTGAGATTTGAATGTTGGAAGTTTACCAAAGATATGACTTACCGATATTGGCACGATCAATAAAACAGAAGAGATAGAGGAGAGAGACGGTGGGAACAATATACAGATCAATCTTCATCCGAAGTCTGGCTTCGGCACCTGGGTCGAATTGGACAAGCGAATGGCCGTACCTAAAGACAGCAGTAAGCGACTTGCAGTTGAAGAAGCGAGGGGTGAGTATTTACTTGTCTGTGGCAGCGCAGCCTCGCTCGGCAGCCTTATGAGTGAGCTCTTCAGGCGCTATGCCATTGTGGCTGACGTAAACATTTTCGTCGGCAAAGCCGATGGGAGAGTGGTCCACAACTTCATTGGCCTGACATTCCGCGACGTGGCAGTCTTTACCAGCCATCGTTGGTGATGGAGAAGGAGATGATGGGAGACACAGAAGGACACGAAGGTGGGCGACAACAGAAGAAGAAGATGCAAGGCCTCGCAGATTATACCCGGTTGGTGCAGGCTGCCGGTTAACTGCAAGGCAAATTGTCTTAGGTCGGAATATCCCATGGCGGGGGAGAGCTGTTCCGACCGATACACGTGATATTCCGGATTATTTCTACCTCATTCTAGAATGAGTTATATATCGATTTAGGACTCCGGTAAAGGGACACCCTTAATTTATATCTAAACACCGCCTGCCTAATCCAAACACGCGTAGTGGTGTTATTTCTAGTCCAAGAGGCGCCTGCCGCGATTTCTAGCTCAAGAGGGAGTTTTCGCAGTCGATATGTTGCGTGCGTCCGCAAACAGACTTGGGATACTCCAGGAAGGGTTGCCAAGTCCGCCATGCAATGTCCAGCATGGATATTACCCCACGGTCCCCACCTGAGCCATCAATGGAGGTTTCTCGCTCCGCGACCAGTCAACTACGGGAGGACTGGTGCCGGTTCTCATAACAGTAGCCCGGATAAGGTAGACCGAGGATGTTGCCGGCATCACCACTTTATTCGATTTCGAGTTCCGGAGGCGCCCAGTTCAATCCCGTTTGAGGTAGATGGTGAAAAAAAATGTCAAAGTAGCTGTCGCCAGAGATGGCGGAAGCCAGCGGCGTGGGGATCAGTAGGCTTTTCGGGCAGTATAGCGCCCCACACCAAGTTGAGGGAAGCTGGGCGCCAAGATCGGAAACCGTCCCATCAACGACATATTCCCAAGGTCCAGCCACGGCTCCATGGAGTCGGGAGTCCAGTCCCAGTGAATCCGATAACATGTTTCCAGATTTCAGGTTTCACACTCATGGGCAGTGAACGCGTCCCCAGTCTCTCAACAACGGGCCGTCAGGTGCAGGGACGGCGCTGATGACCTCGGTAGAACCAGTCCGGCGCGATTGCTAGGTGTGGAGTGGATATGATGATACGGTCAGCCCAGCTTCCACCAGCTTCGAGGATTCTGACCTCAGTTGAGGCGATCTTGAACTCCCCTAGGAGCACGCGACGATATCCCCGGAACCTCGGTCTGAGATTGGCACACACCGATCTCAAGCTAAGCAGTCTAACTGCGTGTTAGCTTTGCAGTGGGATATTGAAGCATGGTCAATTTAGCATAAACAGAACACCCAGGCTCTTAAAACTGGTCAGGTCCGAACGACACGCAGAGGAAGACATGTAGCGATGGTTGTAGTATTGGACGACACCAAGTTTGGAACAACTCCCGCAATAGCCCAGTCTCTCCTCTCAGGCATTGGTAGGCACGGATATTGAGTTCCATTTCTAAGATTGCTGATATGGCAGTCGAGCACTATCGCCCCATCGCGAAAGCTGGAAACAACATCCAGTACGTGCAAAAAGTGGTGTTGACTGTCAGCGATACGGTTTTCTCGTTTAATCGGCACACGGAGCCTGCAATAACTCTGGCCGACGAAACGGTTCAGCTCGAATCCAAAAATGTCACCAGCAGGGGAGATTCAGCGCTGGAGGTCCACCTATGGTGCGCTTCGATGCCAGAGTGGATATACTGCCTATGGATTTGCAGATAAGTTTTTGGATCGTGTCAAGACTGCGAGATGCAATACTCAGATTGCCGCTATCCATCAGAATAATGGCGATACACCAACTGCGGGACCTCACTGAATCCACGAATTCAATGGCCTGGGCCAGCGTGGCACCATCTTTGTCATTCCAGTGTTGGAAGCAAATCGCCATACCTCAGTGGCTGCGAAAGCGGACAAGTGGATGGAAATGGAGAGAGTATACCAGCCACACTCCCACAGACGGTGTAAAGTGCAAAAGGAAACATTCAACCAAAAATCCCTAACCCGGAAGTCGCGACATGGCTTCCACACCCACACATATTGTGGCCATCAGAGCCTATATGGGTCTCAAATTCGAGGTGGAATAACTTGCTAATATCAAGGCCCAGACGCCAGAATTGGCATTTTCGCACCTCGTTGCTGCACTGGAACCTGATCCACGGATGCCGCATTGGAGGTGTATCTCGCTGCCGATATGAGAACCTGAGTGACTGAAGCAGCATCTCTTGCACTGCAATAAGATCCTTGTCGGATCGAATTCAATCCGTGAAGGGTAGGCTAGCATGGAGCTCGGATAAAATGAGATTGGATTCTTTGGCGAAGGGTTTTTTGATGAAGGTCTGCGGATGATGGACACTAAAAAGCCGAGCACAGTCCGAGAAGTTACAGGATCACGGACCAGGGGGCTCGGGATATTCAGAATGATGAGTATGGAGAGTCGACTAACCAACGGCAAACATGTGGGAGGTAAACGCTGCCAGACACGGAACGAGAACGCCGCGAACAATGGCTTGATGGTACGCTCGTCGCTCCAGTGGGTTCCATTACCGCGTATCTCAATCTAGTTCAAGTAACGCAGATGCCAGGGAGTTTGGGACGGTACGCGGCCCGGTCATCCCGTGCATGCCCGCAGCAGGATGAGAAACCTGAAGAGATTCTCATCTTCTCGACTCACTCGGACGCCCCACGAGCCGCTCTTCATCGGCTAGGATCCCGAGAACAAACAGCTGCACCCTAGTATCATTAGCCGGAAGTACTCTATTCAGCATTAGTATACTATCGGGAAGCTATGTTTCGAACCGTTAGCAGCAATTCGTCGGCCCTCAAAATGATATCGACGATTGAGCGGCGAGCCGCATTTCTGGCGTAGAGTTGAGCTGTCGCTCAGGTATGGTCGATTAACCCTAGGATAGCGAGCTTCTATAGCACAAGACCACCCTTTTTACGAGAACAGACGGCGCGTGTGTGAACGCACCCGGCATGTTTCTTCCAGTGGTCATACGTATCTTGAGGAAGCCTCATCCGGGGTCGGAGCCATTGTCTCAAGGAACGTCGCTGAGCCCGCCATGCTATTTGATCCACGCGGCAGTTTCGGGCAGAGAAAAAAAAAATAAGCGGAGTTTAAGACTAGAATCTATGGCCAGCATGCAGAGGACGCGCGGCGAAGTCGTGAATGCTACCGAGCAACGATAACGGCGGTTGTTGGGATCTGAGGCACCGTACCACCAAGGCACCATCCAGTGCAGGAAACAATAGGTGGACCTTGCGAATCAACCTTGGCACGGCACCATCCGTCGACCACACATCGAACTGTCCGGATTCCTCTCCGGCTCTGACTACGTGGTCAAGGCTGCCCGGTGGCCTTTATATGTCAAGAACGACTTGGCAGTCAACGGAAACGACGGGAAAAGTGGCGTCCTAATAACGTTGAGAAGTGAGGCCTTCGATCCCTAGCGTATCGGTAATCTCACACGATGTTCGGGAAGTGACGCCACAGTTACTAATTGAGCCAAAAAGGGACCAGGATTTAAAGTCACAACATTTGAATTCGTGGTGTCCGAGCGTCTCGGCCCCGCAGAGAGGCGGTCGACAATAAATTAAGTTTTTTTCCATTTCTATTACCCGTGAGATGCGGATCTGCCAGAGACCATGACTTTCCCACCATCTAATTTAAATTATAATTCTTGGTGATACATGTGCGCTTCTTGCTTGTGTAATTAATCCCGTGCCTGTTTCCCGTAGCTTGAAACATTTCCGAATGAAACGGTAGGTTTCAAAAATCCTAAGTAATAATTCTAGCTAGTCATTGTCACGACGTCCATTTCCAGTCTCGGGACGGACACAGTCACATTCTCGAACGAGTACAGCACCTCAGATCCAAAAGCAAGATAGCCGAGGTAAGTATCTGAGTCGGGACCGCTGAAGTTGCTTAGTCTCTGCAACAGAGGGCTGATGTCGCCGGTAAACGCCGTGACGTTTTGCTGTGTCATCCATGTGAAGACGCGTTGACCAAAATCGTTGTCGCCATAATAGAGATCGCTGTTAATATCATTAGTCGGTTTTCCAAAGAGGGAAAGTACACACAGCAGATCACCATGCAAGAAGCAGAAGCAGTAGCAGCAGCAGAACATGACATAGCACTTACAAAATAGTCCCATTTGCGTCGTGCGTGGCCTGGGAGCCGTCGAAAAGTCCGATGGGGTCGGTTGCGTCACCCCATCGTCCAAACCAGACCATAACTTCGTACTCGGAATCAGTGGTGCTGGCCGACTTGTTCCTGTCATTCGCCAGGAACATGTCTACGGCGACGTTCGCATTGACACCGGCCTCGGCGATGTTGGTGTTGTTGGTCTCGTTGTGAACGTAGTTCCCGAGACCGTATGTCCACTCGATGTCAACGGTCAAGGCGGACAGATTGGACAGCAGTACGGGGATGGTATCGGGCAACAGGAGCTTGGCATTGGGAAATGCATGCACAGGTGCAGAAGCGGAGCCCGGAGGATAGTGCCATGTCGCCGAGAAACCTGCAGCAAACAACGAGTCTTTAGTTGTTGCGGCGTCTGTGGTGATCTGCGTAGCGGTCAGGGTGGCACGTTCGACGACCAGACAAATGAGTGGGGGTGAGCGTGGAGTGGTTACGAGGGAGAACGAAAAGGAAAACAAGAGGAACCAAGAGTGAACAAGAGTGGAGCCCAGAAAGGAGGCTAAGAGAAGCGAGAGCCAAGAGTACAAGGGGTGCAGGGAAGGTGCAGGGAAAGAATGAGGCAACCGCGGCGCAAAGCAGCGCCAAGAAGAGATCGGAGAGCGGACAAACATTCATGCAGAGATCGCCAAGATTTTCTTTGTCGCCCCACTAAGATCGCCAGGTTCGAGTTAGCAGCCGAGACAGACCAGCATCAAGAACGAGACATCAAAAAATGACAGTTGGCGTGAGCTAACCTGGTTGGGATTGACTGCCACCCGAATTAGCGTGATGAGCAGGAGGAAACTTGAAAAAGGGTTTGGGGGTGGTCTGAGTGGTGGTCTGAGTGGTGGTCTGAGTGGCTGCAGATTGGCGCAGGGATCGCCTGTCAAAACCTGCCCGCCCACGATACGCTGCTAGGGTAACAACGCTCTGCAAACCTAACCCCAGTCCAACGCAATCAACGCAACCAACCAGCCAATACAGCCAACGATGTTGGTGACTGCCCCAGTAAATGCAGACGAGTGGAAAGTGAATGCAGGGGCCTTACAAACATATCGTCCTGGAAACGGCGTGATTCCGTACGCCTTCTGGCAGAACGTCTCAGTTGTGAGCTTGTGGTGCCCGCCTCCTCCACCGCCTCCTCCACCGCCTCCTCCTCCATTGCCACCCGTCGTGAATCCGTTGAAGTCGCCGCCGTGGAAGATCCGCTGTGACTCTATACCGATGTACACTCCCACCGTCACTGCCACAGGTAGCACGAGCAGCGCTCCGCTAAGCAGCGAGAGGAGCCACATTGTTGGTCAATGTTGGGCGAGTTCAATGCTGGTATCGAGCTTTCCAAATGGGAGGGACCGAGGGTGTGCCGTTGATGGATATCGACCACCGTAGGCAAGATGCAGGATCTAAGATGAACCGGTAGGTTCGAAGACATTTTATAATACTGTACCCAAACGCAATGGCGCTGTCCTCCTGTTGTGCCCTGTTATGTCCTTGAATTTCCTCGTATCTCCATAGCTGGCGATCTGGTAGGAGGCTAGCTGCCGCCGATAAATTCAATCGGAGTCTGTTATCTGGCTCATGGGGATCCGGTGTCAGCCACCTGTAGATGCTGTCGGCTGAACGGTGCTCAAGCCTCCGACATTCTCGTCATTATTGATTTCCTCATAGGCGAAATACCTTGCATTCGACTCATCAATTGTTCTTGTTGTCGGCCAGCACAAGCTTCACTGTTTGCTGCAGCCCGCATACTCCTCCGCTGTAAACATTCGTTTTCTTTGGGCCACAATTATGTCGACCATCAGACGCATCGACGATGGGGATTACATTGATATTCAGCAGCAGCTCGACAACGAAAACAACAGGAGGAGCTCAGCAACAGCTTCTCAGCAGTCGACAACCTCTACCTTCGTTTCAACACCCAGTGACACCTTGGACGGATTCCGAGAATCTAAATATGAATTGAAAGAGGAATATATCGAGTCTCGCACCGAGAGCCGAGAGGAGATTCAGCACACGTCTACAAGACCTCCAATGGCACGAATGAGTGGCCTGAGGTCTCTTGGAGATCTCTATGCTGAAAGTCCTGAAATCACTCCTTTGGCAACACCTTCTCAGCCTTGGACGCTTGGAAGCGGTAGAAACTCTGTGAATTCTTCGTTCACTACTCCAACTCCTCTGGTATGTTTGCACTCTAGCACTCCAGCAACTCTCTTACTGACCATCCTTTAGAGAAGTGAAGAGCTTCTAAAACCATTGTTCCCATACGCTCCTTCCTCAACACTATTTGACCGAGATTGGGAAAAAGAAGGATCCATAGCCCATCTTCATCGCCGAGACGACCATGAACAGCTATCAGCATGGAAACGATATCTATACTATCTGACTCCATTCCTAGCTATTGTCACATTGGGGACATATTGGCTCTACTTCACACTGCGAATACTCTTCGTCATTTCCGCCCAGAGAAAATCACAGGAGACGTTTCCCCTGGCTTGGGCTTTCATCGGAGTTGAAATGGCCACAGCTGTCCCTGTTTTTCTTCAGCTATTTTGGTCTGTATTCATTCTCAAGAGGCGTAATCGTCCCCAGCTGCGCCTCGTCGGGAATGACGTGCCAACGGTTGACATTTTCATAACATGCTGTGGAGAGGATGTTGATCTTGTGCTTGACACGACACGCGCGACCTGCGAAGTTGATTACCCTCAAGACCGTTTTCGCGTTGTCATCCTGGACGATGCTAACTGCACAGATCTCCGTCAAGCAATTGGCCATTTGGAGGAAGTATATCCGAATCTCGTCTACAGGTGTCGACCGAAATTTCCAGGAGTGCCACACCATTTCAAAGCGGGAAATCTCAACTATGGCATCCAGGAAGTCTTGTCCATGCCAGGCGGAGCTTCTCAATATGTGGCAGCTTTGGATGCCGACATGATACCAGAACCGCATTGGCTCAGGGCCGTCATCCCTCACTTGGTACGAGACCCGAAAATGGCTCTTGCGTGCCCTCCTCAGGCTAGTATAAACCTCCTCAGTATTGCATTTATTCTGCTAATCAAGCTGCCAGCTCTTCTACAACGTTCCTCCTAATGACCCTCTATGTCAGAGTCTGGATTTCTTCGTTCATGTATCAGAACCAATCAAAGACGCTTTAGGGGTTGCGTGGTGTACTGGCTCAGGTTATATTGCGCGGAGAGACGCGCTTGAAGAAATTGGTTTCTTCCCGCAAGGATCCATTGCCGAAGACGTAGCTACATCAACACTCCTTTTAGGACGAGGATGGAAAACGGCATATGTTCATGAACCATTACAATTCGGCACAGTCCCTGACAGTTTCGGCAGCCATCTTAAGCAAAGAACGAGATGGGTAAGTTTCTTCTCCAGATATGGATCTGCAGAAATTCAATCTAATAAATTTGCTAGGCTCTTGGAACAGTCGAAACATCATTCCAGCTCAAATTCGGCCTCTGGGGCAAGGCGATCGAGAAAATGACTTTCTACCAGCGCTTCTCGACCTTCATTTACGCCGTCCTATCTCTCTTCAACATCATTCTCACAATCTCTCTCTTCGCCCTGCCGGTAGTCCTCATCTCCGGCAAACCTCTCATTGCATACAGCAACGGCACCCAACTCCGCTGGCTAATCCGCGCCTGCTTCGCTTCGCTCTTCACAAACCGCCTGTGCGAGTTCGCCCTCTTCATCCCCTCCGGCTATCAGACCGGCCAGCGCGGCAGCAGGGCTCAGCTCTGGATGAGCCCCTACATTGCCCTCACTATCATCCGATCCTTCGTGCTGCCCATCTGGCTCGGCGGCCAAAAACAAGCCTTCAAGCCGTCCGGGTCCCTTAAATCGGAGCTGTCAGAGCGCGACCCGGCGGTACGCGCCCCGCTGCTGCGCCGCCTGCGCGTCATCGTCATCAACTACCTCGCGGGCTACCACATCCTGTACGTGTACTTCTGCCTCGCGGCGGTGACGCTGACGACGTCGCGCTGCGCCGCCGAGCAGTACACAATCAACGACCAGCTGCTGTGCGGCCTGACGCACGCCTTCTGGCCGCCCATCGCCTGGATCATCGTCGTCAGCGCGTTCTGGATCCCGATTTCCTACGCCATTAACCCGCCCAGCATGCCCGACCGCGAGGCGCTGCTGAACCGCGACCCGAAGACGGGTGTCGCGCATCCGACGGAGCAGAGCAAGAAGATTGCGTTTCTGGGCCCGCAGATGGCCATTTGGGAGATCGAGTACGGCCTCTCGACCCTGTTTACCGCGGCGGTCTTTGGCGCCGCTTTCTTCTATTGAGGGGTTGGGAAGGGATTGGTGGTGTTGCCAGGTATCCGCACGCACCCGGCCAACGTAAAAAGCAGATCTAGAATCGGCGCCCCGCCATCCAGTGTCAACCATCGAGCATCTGCCATCTAGTACCGGCATCGAAACGCAAAGGTAAAGGTAAGATACTGTAATGTTTTTATTTTATATTTCATATTTTATTCGGCTCGCTGAGAGGCGCGCGCCGGCTGCACATATTCAACGCGAAATAGCAACATGCATGGAAATGCACCGTATATAAACCTAGCTCAGAGCGTTGACAATTGGGCACGTGATTACGGGTCTTCTGTACATAGACAGGAACACAAAGGATCCTGGGATTCATAGGGGGAGCATTCTAGATCGGTATATATAGGGCTGAGGCGCATGGCCTCGTTTTGGACTTCGGTATTGCTGGGAACTATATTTAATTAATATGTGGTTGGGGGACTCTTTGCGTGGCTTGGCAATTGCTTCTGTGACTGCAAGGTGGCTTTGGGCGTTTCTTCTGCTCGTGTTTCCAGGGGTACGGTGGGGCGCCAATCCTGTCGAGGCTTGTTCCTGCAGCATCGGACCAACGTTATTGCTTTTCTAGCGTCCTCTCTCGGCTAGTCAGCATCGCCGCTCTTTATAGGCGCGACTCATCCTCCGCTCACCCACCGCTCACCCAGCCCACCCTCTTCTCAGGCACCTTCTTTCTCTGATCAACCAATCGTGTCCCGTTTTATCGGTTTGTCAATTTTAGACTAGAAGAACTTTATGTCAGCTAGCGGTGGACTAGATACGAGAAGATAGGCGGAAGGGTTACGCTTTCTACCCCGAACGCAAGTAGTTGAAAATTAGCTGCTAATAGTGGGTGAGCAGGACTCGTAATCCTCGTTTATAATACCTCATCGCATTTCATGGCAAACGCTTTGTAAAAATCCTAGGAAACTTTACTCCAGTCTAGGAGCCTTCCAGTCCCGGGACAATTTACTTTAAATCCCAAGAACCTTCCAGTTCTCTTGACGGAAACATCCAGTAACCGTAATGAATGAACACGGCCCATCTCCTCAATGATTCTTTGCCTCGACGCGTAATCAACCGCCTCACTGCGTCTCGGAAACAGGTTAGAAGATCAACGGGGCCTTGGATTCCTGGTTCACGAATGCGTCTTTTTTCACGTGCCCATACTTCCTGATAGGAGCGCGTCCACCAGCAAGCATCGTCTCGTGTTGGTATCAATCGTTCTCGTGAGTATTGGTTTAAAGGCGCCTTTGAGTGGAAGTGTGTGCGGTGCTAGAGGTAACTGCGAGAGCGGCGACAAGACAGTTGCTCGCCAATCATCTGAGGGGATCACCGTTCGGCTCTGGCGAGCCTGAAAATTGATATGCAACAAAGACCGACTGTAGGTGTAGACGATTCGATTTCTCACAGCCAGAATGTTTCCGATTAACTCTTCATCCGGATGCTCGTCCGTCAAGGGAGATATTGAGTGCGTGCTCAGTAAGCTTGAACAAACGACCGGAAGCTCGGGAGCATGAAGTGGCACACGGTGGACGTTCCAGACACTGGTAGGACAAAAGACCAGAGTTTCGTTCGGGTCTGTCAACGAAGCTAAAAGATTCACCAAGGCAGCAAGTTCTTGCAAATGTAGGTACGCAGATTGCTTAGAGTTTGCGGCACCCGCAGTTAGGTATTCTTGGACCCATCGAGTGGTTCTGGGTCCAATGCCTGGCGTCAGACGGTGCAAAATCGGTGATGCGGCTTTAGGTGAAGTCCGAAGAACGATCATATATGCAAAGCGCGCGGTACTCCCGGAATATCTGCGGTAAACCAATCCACAAACGCCAAGCCTTTGCCTTCACTTGCAATTGCCCTAACCAATTCTGTCGAAGTCACAGCGTAGCCTCTCAATATTTTCAAAATTTCTGCCGCTTCTTCGCATTCGCCCATGTCTTCCTCAGCTTGTCGAACAGCGTCATGAGCTCTCTGAACGGTTGATGGAACCAGCTTCTCACGAGATCTTTCTTTAGAAAGTAGGTTCACTTTAGCTTGCCAATCCTAGATCAAGTTAGAGACCTGCGACTCGTTCGTGTCTGTATGCCGATCTGTGCCCACGCGCTGAAGAACCAGGCTGCTTAAGTCCAGTCTGTCTCCCGGCCTTATGTTCACAAGCTCAGGTGCGTGTTGTTCATGTTCCGCATTCGTGTCAGAGCCCGGATCCGCAAATTGGTCCTGCAGAAGTTCGCCAAACCCATCAATCTCTTGCTGTTGTCGTAACTCCTTCTCAAGTTGCGTAGTTAGGTAAAATACTTCTGTTCCAGCTTAAACATTTGGCTGGGAAGGCCTCGATACCGGATTAAGGGAGAATAGTTGAGACGAGCTGAGTTGATCCACAAATGCCCGACTTTTGCCACGTATGAAATCCCAAAGCACGAATGCGAACCTGTCCTTCTGATCTTTTTTGCCGCTGACTCTATACTCAACTGTCAAGCATGAAATCGCACGATTGAGGACGTTCTGGTGGCCACCCAGAACCCCTTTAGTTGAACTTTTGAGTTGTAAGCAGTGATGCAACTGGATTGGATACACTTTGGTTTGGTGTGGATAAACCAAAATCCAAACTAGATCCGGTTTATCCAATTTGATTAGCTCAATCTGGATTGGTTTTGAAGCTTTGAAGATAACCAATATCCAGTATAACCAATAAGGCCTTGGTGGTGAGGTTTTGGGTGAGAGGAGTCGCCACCCCAAGGGAGCTATGGCTCGTGTATTGGCCCAAAATCGTTCCGCAATAATGATTAAAATCGAATGACTCCCGATTTGATCCGTTTGAGGTTTTATAGATAGCCAGCTTAATCCAAAGAAGTTAATCTAGATAAGGTTGTAAATCCCTATTTATACCCATGCCTCGCCTTCAATTATTACCCTTATCTCTACCCTTATTTCTTAACCATCTTAATCCTCTAATTATATGGAGAACTTTGTTACTGTCACCGGCCGATTAACGCGCGTGGGGGGAAGTAGCCATGTATTAAGCAGCTGTGCTGTAGGCAAGGCTCCTGCTATTCCTTATAAGCGATGTAGTAAGGCCTCTGGTGGTAGAAAAAGGAAGCGCTTAAAAACAACTGCGAATGCAATAGAGGTAGAGGCGGAGCCTCTTACCTATCACAAACCTAAATCTAAACCCAAGCAAGAGCCTCTCCCACCGCACCAATCTAACGAGCCGATTCGAATTAAGCTTTATAGCTAATGGTATTATAAAGTCGCTAACCTTACAGGCCAAAGGCGTGGTAAAAAGAAGTCTTTGCATATATAGGGTGACGGAAAAGGCTTTATAATTATACACAAGGTAACAGGAACTAGATACTATTACTGTTGTCAGTACTTAGATAAGAAGAAGGATACGACGTATTAGCCGCTCAGTAAGAAACTCTTTTACCTATATTAGCTGCTCTCTAATTAGTAATTAGAGCTTAACGGCAACTCTACTATACTTACGCATTAGAAAAGAACTTATTAAATAAATACTAAGGGCGATCTAATTAAGTCAAAAGGTTCAATTAAGCAGTATATCGGCTATTAAGATTATATCTGGAATATCTAGTTTAAGCGCTTTAAGATCTTACTAATTCGCTGGCTCGTGTATTGCCATATTGCATATTACCAGATTAAGAACGCCTTCTTCTTAGAGCTAATACAGTATACTCACAAAGGCCTCGCAAAGTTAATTCCGTCTCGTACTATAATACGCGGTTAGGTTATTAATAAGTTCAGAAAGTAGAAGCGGCAACTGCGGAATGACTTACGAGAAGCTCGATTAAATATATACCTATCCTTTAACCTCTAGACGTCTCCTAATTACTACGCCATTATTGCGATTGTTACCTATTATATTAATAAAAACGGTGCCTAGTAGACAAAGCTTCTTATAATATAACGGCTTAAAGGTAAGCACTCTAGCGCTAATTAAGCCCAAATTATCCTTAATATAATTGGCGAGTATAAGATTGGGGGTAGAATTAGGTTTTTTATGCTTAACAATGCGTTAAGTAATAACACGGCCGTCGATCTAATTCTTAAGACTCTATATCCAAAGATATCAGCAAAATAGCGGAAGAGACGTTAATTACGGTGTCTTGGCTATATAGTTAACCTCTACGCCCAGGCTTTCCTCTTAGGCAAAAAGGCAGATACTACTTTGGAGGAGCTGGAGTCGGCCTATAAGAAGTAAGACTTTAAGTCAATTATAAGGATTTGGCGGAGGCAGGGCGCCCTTAGACAACTCTATAATATTATTAGGTATATTAGAATATCGCCGCAACATCAAAAGGAGTTTGAGAGTATTAAAATTAGTGGTAATTGGGTTAATTTTAATAAACTTTAGGTAAGTGTTAAAATCTAGAGCCAAAATCTAGAGTCAATTTTCGCAATTTCGGCGTTGCTCTCTCTATATAACGTCATAAAACAGGGGTTTAATTAGAGCCGGCGCCGGATTTTGTATTACTCCGGGCTACAGTCGCAATATTTAACTTATTAAAATATTCTTACTTACTACTCTATAGCTTATACAAAGCAACGCCACACAATAGAATTCCTATTTTTCCTCTATTATACGAGCAATAAACTGCAAGTTTCATATCTAGAAGTTTTGCAATATCCATATGCCAAAGCGTGGCAATGGAATTAAGAACGATCGCCTTACACCGCATCACTGGTTCCTCCTTAAGAAGCTCTCATCCGTACTACAACCTTTCTACAAAGCAACTATGTACGGCCAGGGCTATAAGCACACGCTCTACCGCTGGTTTACTACAATGGATTGGCTTCTTAATTGCACATAGGACGCCCAAATTAATTTTAAAGAACACCGCGAATAGTACGGCAATCACGAGGAATATACCTACCTTAAAGCAGCTGCCTGTGCATCTTAGGGGAAGTGCGAGGAGTACTATAATATGGCAGACGATAGCGCTGCTTATTACGCAGCTCAGGTGCTTTTACCAGACAAGAAGTGGTGGTGGTTTTATCAGCGATTTAATTAAGATAAGAATAAGAAGCATTGGCTTACTGGTAATCCTAAGGATCTAATTAATCGCGGCGTATAAGGCCTTATAGAGGAGCTCTGGCTAGAGGAGTATAAGGATAAGTACAGTACTCCTACAACTGCTACACCACCTACCCCAATTAGCTTTGTATAAGGCAAGACTTTTAGTGGCCTAAAAAATTATAAGCAGATTAAATCCGTGCCTCGCAGTAAATTGGACGCCTACTAAGCTTATATCAAAAGCGACCCAGAGGAAGTTACTAATCCTCTGGCCTATTAGAATAGCCTCTACCTCTCACAACTAGATCTCGCCAGATTCGCCCTTAATATATTAGCTATACCGTTAATAAGCGCCGAATGCGAACGTATATTTAGTTCCGCAAAGCATCTAATTACTAACTCTCGCAATTGCCTTAAAGCCAACATCATTAAAGCGAATAAGTGCCTTAAGTCGTGGTTTGGGCGTCCGGAGCCCGGAGCCTTTGACAAAGGTAACAATTCTAATATTAATGAGCAGGAGGGAGAGGAGGGAGAGGAGGTAGTTAAGGAAGCATATAAGGGAGTAGATGAGAGCTTAGATAAAGATGACGATCAAGGCGACGCTGAGGTGAAATATACACTGATTAAGGATTGATTAAGGCTTAACACTATGCCAAGGCTCGCGATAGTACGTACAACGATTAATACTACTGGTATTTTTTACTGACTTTGCGGAGGCTCTATAGGCTCTCTATATTTTCGTAACGACGTCATGGCTTCCTTTTAGCTTTCCTACCTTTCTATACACTAGATCGCCCCTAAATCTATATCTTATATTTGGTTCTAATTGGTTAAACCGGTTATATAACCGGTTTAAAGCTTTGATTCGAAATCTGGATTGGTTTTTGCCTCATTTTTGTATCCAATCCAAACCAGTTGCATCACTGGTTATAAGGACACTGAGGTGCCGAATGTGTTCAATTCATTTCGCATGCCATTGACAAGATCTTCCGCCTTGTCCTGATATGCCTTGAAGGATGTTAAGTAGTTATCACCTTCGCGTAACAGAAGCTTGACTTCTCCCAACCTTGCATTCAGGGTGGCTGTCTTCCCGAAATCTGTCGACAAATGTGAGTTCTCGTAGACTTCTAATATTGCTACGTACTCTTTTCTCAATTCTCAGAGTCGACTATCTGGTAAATTGGCAGAGTACCGGAAAAGACAGCCATCTGATGCACGCTGTCTCTCGATTAGGCCGTTACGAGCCAGGAATTCTTTAAGTCCGGGATCAGGAAGGTTGTCTACATCGTGGACAAATTCGGGGCTCAGCCGGGAAATTATTTCAGGTCCTGGAAATGTCGCTACATGCACCATAAATTCCAATTTCAGCAGCATGATTATGAGCAATGAAGCAGATTGGTTGAATGTAAAACTGCCGTCGAACCATCGTTGAGTAATTCCAAGCTTAGTTTAAAGACTTCGTTCGTTTAATGGTTTCATGAAAAGCTTCTCCGTTACTACCTCGGTGGTTAACTCTGAGACGGCTCGGGAAAACTCCTCTGCTCCGGGATTCTTGATGTCGAGGAATTCCTGCACCAAATGAAGGGCATCACATCGTTCGTAGCTCCAAAACATGCCTTGAGGCGATTTGTAAGAACTGCTTGAACCGGGATATGTGCACCTGTGATCGGGTCTGCCCATTCAAAATGCCATGCTCCTCCCAATCCAATACTGGCAGCAAATGCCCGAGGTACGAATCTGGTAATCCTAGAAGCTCTCTGTACGCAGTCTCTGGCGTAATCCTTGTGCCCTAGCACAAGAAAGTAACTATACTTGATATGCTCTTCTCGGTAACGTCCATTGGGTAAGTCCCAGTTATCAGCACTTGCTGTGCGAGAGACGTCTCGCAGGAAAAATGGTGATAGTGGGAATTCCGAATCGAATGCCTAGAACCACGCTAGCATACTGCCAAAATCTTCTCGGTACTCCGGGCGCTACTGTCTGCATTTGTTGCTCAGTAAGGACAATATCTCCTTCAATGCCATTCTCGATTTCTTCAAGCCGAGTCTGAAAACGGCGTAGTTCCTGCTCCAGGACCTGAGATTTAACCTGGCAGATTCCGAAAACGGAGCCTGGAAAGCTCGCCAGCCTCAATTGGCGATTAGGAAGCTTAGCTACGATGAAATCATAGGCATAACTGTCGCTGATGAGATAAGCGCATTCTTGTGTAATGCCAGGGCATGCCCCTTCCACAATAGTGCTCCCGATAACATTCGAGATGGGCCTGGCTGGTTCTTTGACGACTTCGATCCAGACTACTAATTCCCAAACTCGATGCTTGAATGGGTAGGGTGGGTCGATGAAGAGCAGGACTAGTTAGACTTGAAGTAAGAGATTGAGTTGGAGCTTTGCTATTAGTCGCTCGCGTTGCGCTTAAGACTGCGGTGACTATGGAGAACAAAGTTGTACCTATTTCTATTGCATACAAGCTTCCTTTCATCCTCGGATACGAAAATCTTGTCTTTGTGTCCTTCCCGTTTCCCGTAGCTTCACTAGCATATCCATGAGGCCACGAACAGCCCCCCTTTTTTTCAAAGCACTTTTTGTGGCCGTTCCGCAAGGCTTTAGTGAAGGTGTTTCGTGGCTTATTGGTAGAGTCAGGATTTTCCCACTCGAAGCGCTAATGTGGGCGCTTCCTTGAGCATCGCTGCAAGGCACCGAAACATCCCTGCCACATAATGGAGCAGATGTTAACTTAATTACCTCTAACAAAGCAACCTCGTATCTGGCTGCTTCTACATGTTCTGAGCCTCTGATCAAAGCTTGACAGTGAAGCCGCCCCGGGATTTGGACGGTGCAATTACCAAGTTGAGAATAGGAAGGCTAGATGGAGAAATCTGTCCCAGAAGCCTTGTGAAGACTGCTCCGCCAAAGACTCTAGAGCCCTTAGCGCTATTCGTGGTCAAGGTGTAACTATTGATATTGCGACTAAGAATTAGCCAGTAAGTGAGCTAATCCATGCCCCGAAAATTAGTTTAGAAGCAATAGCGCGGAGCTTATGCAGTATTGGAGGCTGTGTAAAGAATTTCGCGGCCACTGAGGATGCGTGCAGAATTTTTCAACGGAACATTCGCCGTTTTTGCTCTTATTACTCCTGATGTTATTTCAGCGTGTCCCAAGCAAACCGCATACACAACCGTGTATTTGATTATCCGTGGGATTTTCCTGACTCTAATGCCTCGTGGTCTGTTCTATCACGGGCTGTCAGACTGTCAAAACTGGTGTAGCAGGGCATAGAAGTGTCGTATTCGCCAGGGCTAGATCGACTTCATTGCCGCCTAATCTCGTTTTGCGGGGGCCCCTGACGTCCGAGCATGAGTCGCCGCGGCGGTTCACAATAGATCGGCATGCCGGCTACGAATATACTGGTTCATCGCTGACCGGACGAGATTGAAATATGCCGCTACTGTCTCAGCCTGACATGGTCCTGTCTAATTTCATCCTCGGGAAGAGGGGAATGTTTTCAGAGGCGGTTCCACCGAGATTAAAATCTCGGCACATTCTGCCTCGCAGCCTTGCACGCAGCCTCGCACGTAGCCTCGCAAGCAGCCTTGTGCCAAGTCAGCCACATCTTTTGGTTACCTACCTCTTTAAAGTTCGTGGCGTCGCTAGTCAGCCAATGAATTACGGCATGCATGAGAGCCTACCTTTATACCGCTCAGGATACGAGCTACAATTTAATCAGATAGGGGCGAGAAACACTATGTTTTGAAGTATTTAAGTCGATAGCATTCTTGCTCTTCATGTCATTCAAATCTCTAACCATACTCTCGTTTGCTTATTCATCTCGCCTGCACTCCGTCAACATGGTCACTACAAGATGGCTCATCTTTACAGCGATCCCAGCCATGGCCCTTCCGAGTGAGCCCATTAATGTATTGAAGAGATCATCCACTCTAAAAGATAGGCAAGAATGCGAAAATCCTAACTGGATTCCTGCTTGTCCAGGTACGCTACTTATATACATACTTTGAATTATATGCGCGAATCAAGCTAACAAACGTCCGACTCAAGGCCTTTTTGCATGCATCCCACCCGGTGGCATATGCTGCTCTGATGGATACACCTATGTGATGCCCCCGGAAACGTGCCCAGACGGGACGGAACCTGTTGCAACTGCTATCACGGTGTTAGTCCCGGCGCCGACGATTACAGTAGCACCCACAAGCGTAGCTGCCTCTAGCCAGATTTATTACAACTACATCTGGTACACAACCGAAATCACTTGGTATTACTGGTGGTATTATTACACCTACTACGCCTTGTCGACTGTCGTGTCCTCCACGGAGATTACCACCTACACCACCATTTCCGTGAGCGCAACAGACTCGGTAGAAGCCAGTGCTCTGTTCAGCTCTCTTACATACACCATGAACTTCCCGACACCAACACAGGCGACAACTTCACTCATTGGTGTATCACCTACGCCCCCCCTTAGGCCTACTTCCACTTCCACTCCAACCCCTGCTACATTGAGTGTCATAAAATCTGCCAGTACAGCGCCAACAACAACTACCTCTCTCGCTGTGTTCACTGGTGCGGCTACAGCTTTGAGAACGAGTGCAACGATCTTCTGGAGTGGTACTTCGTGGGTGATAGGGGCTGCAGCCTTGATTCCAGGTGTTATGATGATGTGGCTCTGAGCATCAGTTTACGTTCAAGTCAACCGACGGAAGCATTTGACAGTGCGCGCAGCCCCGATGCCACTGGAAACACCCTGAATCGGAATATACAAGGAAAATGTTATGTCTAGCAGTGTTTGGTCTTATTATTTGTTACACGTTTAGGTAGTGAGTTGGAGGCTGTAATTATCGACAGACTGAATTTTGGCAAATTTTATACGAATATATAAAGAGACGTGGGACTTAATTTCAAGTATGGTTCAAAATTCGAAGCTTTTGACAAGGGTTGAGTTTGGAGCATTAAGCATACAGCTAACAACTGTGCATTATGGGGTAAAATTTTACAGACAGGATCCGCACTGTAACTCTTGGCAGTAACTTTACTGTCCGAATCTTCTGCCAAGCTAGCGGCCTAGCAGGCGGTAAGGGGGGCCAAGGCGCTACTTAGAACCTATTTTAGCCTCCCCACCTACAGATAGTTAAAATTCAGCCCTACTACTTTTATTTTACTCCTGTCTCCGCCCTCTCTATATATTCCTATGCAAGAGAGACACAAGCAGAGGCTCGAGCAGAGGCGCGGGCAGAGTTAAGAGCAGTGTGTCCAACAGTCAGCGACGCTGGCAGCGTAACTGCCAAGAAGCTGATAATGTAAGCAGTCAGTCGGCGTATGGAGTAGTTAACGTACTCCACCGGCGAGCTGCGAACACCAGCGAGCTGCGAACCCCAAAAACCACCAAAAATCGGAAAAAGTGCACCTTAATATCTCGACAATGGCTTAATAATAAATTCTGAAATTTTATAATTAGCCTTTTATAACTATTTTAAACCTCTTATTAGATTTAAAAAGTAATCTATTAAATAGCTCTAAAGATATTGTAATTTAGCTTAAGATTAGGGGCTAAAACCTAATATTTCAATAACGGCCAGGTAACGGCCAGGCTTATTACGCTAGAATTTTATTAAAAGTCTTAATATAGGCATAAAAGGCTAATTATAAAATTATAAAATTAATTATTAAGCCATTGTCGAGATATTAAGGTGCACTTTTTCCGATTTTTGGTGGTTTTTGGGGTTCGCAGCTCGCTGGTGTTTGCAGCTCGCCGCTGCTTTCCTTCTTTAAGTATAATCTTATAGTTATACAATCGGTATTCTAGTAGCTTATTGGCTTCCTTCTATAAAAATACTTCTAGGCGGTTATAGTACTCTACTAGTACTTTTATAGCAGGGTTAGTGTGCTTCTTTAGTGCTAAGGCCTTCTTAATATTAGCTATAGTGATAACAAAGATTATATATTTAGGTTTTTTAGCAAGTCGCGCTAATGGGGTAGCTTTAATTATATAGATATCTAGGGCATTAAGCGGGCTCTAGTTGTTTATAGTTTCTTATATAGTTCCTTACTTAAGTTTAGGTTCAGTATTAGGTACAGAGTTAGTATTAGATTTAGGTTCGGGTTTTTTAAGTATTCTTTTTATTATAGGGTACTAGTTTTTTTTGTAGTTTTATATACTAAGCTTAAGCTTCTATTTAGTTTAGGGCGGTATAGTACTTAGGGTCTATTTATAGGGTTTAGTGGGAATCTTATATTAGTAAAATTTAGTAAAATTCCTAGGTTAGTAGAATCTGGTAAATTCTTTAGGTATAGGGTAGATATTAGTAGAAATCTTAGGCTAATGGATTTTAGTAGATTTCCTAAATTTTAGTTTAGGTGTTATAGTGCTGTAATAAAGTAGACTAAATAACTACGTTGTGGTATAAAGAGGAAAAGAAGGTAGAAATGGGGTATTGTATATAAATAGTAGGGCCGGCCGCTAAGGTACTAGTAGTGGGGTAGCTAATAGTAGGAAATAGTATAAGATAGTATAAAACAGTATACGTTAGGTCAGTGCCGTAATAATACTCCTCTCCTTTAGATAGTTTAGTCCCTAAACTAAATAGATAACTCTAAAATAGGCAGTATTTAGGGTTACCTATTTTTTACTATAAAGATATTAGTTCCGCTTACCGCCCTTAACTAAGCTAATAGCGATTTTCTATACCGGGCATAGAAAATCCTAATTAGTTAGTTTAGTAAGTAAGGTTAGTAGAACTCTATACCGCTACTTAAATTAATCCGCGTAGCGTTTCTTGGCAAGAATCTGGCTAATTAAACAACTTTAACTGCTAGTTAAAGTTCTATAACATCTTAACCACCATAAATTTTAATACGGTGGTCAGCTACGACCTTAGCGTAACTTTTCTTTATTTTATACCTAGTCTAGGGGTCCTAGCTTCTTAAGGTATTGCTTATAAAAATGCTATATAGCCTACTTATAACCCTTTAGGTCTTCTTCTAGCTACTAGGTTATATCCTTATAATATTTCCATTTAATCTTATAAGTTAGGCCTTAGGGGTCTTTATCGTGTATATTAAGGATTTTCTTAAACTCCTATTTGTCTTCTATGTTACTATTATTATCTCTCTCTGCTACTCGTCCTTATACATTGCGGCGCTTTATAGTATTAATATTTACTTAGCTAGGGATCTCTTTAGCAGCCTAGAGGCGGACCTTAAATATATAAAAGGAT
>Ga0307515_10002322_pt1 | contig 41524 bp, 48 predicted proteins | sample 17_EM_MG_FD_194513 | JGI IMG/M metagenome (GOLD analysis project Ga0307515, IMG submission 194513) | Populus trichocarpa ectomycorrhiza microbial communities from riparian zone in the Pacific Northwest, United States - 17_EM | ecosystem: Host-associated > Plants > Roots > Unclassified | place... | reverse complement strand
GCCCGGAAGGGTGGGGGGCGGAGGGTGAGGTTTTTGAGGGATTGGGCCAGCGGCCGCAGGGAGGCGGCGGTGGTGGACATGGCTGCGGCGACGGTAAGGTGAGGTTCGGAGGAGAAGTGAGGATCAAATTGTCAGTACTCGAAATGGTTAGTGGTGGGTTCGGTGTCTTGGCGTGCCGAGTCACGTTTTATGAAGATGAAGTTTGAACTCGAGGACGGTATCTATCAGTCTCGGGTGCATGCCAGCGTTCGAGACTATAACATATACATTTGAATTCAATCAAAGTATGGGTTTAAGTACAGCTTTGGGGACCTCTACCAAACGATAACTACATCTCAATGCTTGCTCCCTAACCAAAGTCTGCAAGATGCTACTATCCAAATGCGGTTTCTATACAACGCGGCTCCCAAACTCCAATACAGTGTGGCCTCTACTTCCAAAGACCATAAGGCTGATCTGTGTATTTCCACTGCGCACACAAGTGTCAGCTGCCGTCTATGGAGTTCTGGGTGATCGCAAACTTACTAGCTTGATCGTTCCATCTTCGGAGCCTGTAGCATAAAGCTTTCCATCCGGTGAAAATGAAACGCTCCATATACTTCCGTGATGTCCCTTATACACCTCCAACTCCTGCTCTGTATCATAATCATATACTCGCACCCACGTATCCGAGCTTCCTCCAGTGATAAATTTTCTAGTCGCCTGGTGAAGGGCAACTGAAGACACCTCATAAGCTGTGGTCATGCTCTTAATCAACCGCCGGCTTGCCACCTCGAAGAAATACACCGATTTTCCTGCCGTTGCGCTGATCAAGTTGCCTTCAGGGCTTAGCTCACACGAGCTAATTAACTCATTCATACTAGACTCGCAAACTAACTCCCTTGATCTCACATCCCACCACCGAAGCTTTTTGTCGTCCGACGCTGAAACTAATGTGTTGGGATCCGACCAGACAATAGACTTGATAGTGCCAGCGTGCACCTGAGGTCCAACCTCAAGAGGCGTCTCTGAGCGGCTTAGATCAAAAATACGCAGCTTCTTTTCAGCACCGCCAGTCGCTACGTGGGTCGGATTTGGAGAAAACGTAACCGAACGAACAATGTGATTATGCTGAAGTGTTTGGAGACACTCTCCGCTGAATGTGTCCCAAATCTTACTGCAGAGACTTGTCAGCCCGAATCGATGTCTGGGGTGGTGGAGACTCTACGCCGAGAAGTCTGCCGAAGCGGTAACAGCTAATGCGGCATCGGTAGACAACCTTGCTTGCCAGACGGCTCCCTTGTGTCCCAGAAACGTACCGATCCTAAGATGTAGTTAGAGTTTCATGCACCTCAATCCCTGCCAAAACAAGACTAGGTCTCACCAATCACCAGTGATTCCATCACGAAGCATGGGATTATTATCTGCCGAGCCCTGGTATCAGAATTGAATGGAAAAAGGGGGTACCTCAACTCAGAGTTCACCTTTGCATGCCGAGATTAGGTAGTACTCGTCGTCTCCAAGCATGGGCGAGAAGTGCAGATGGACGACGGGCCGGGAGTGTCCGTGGCAGGTAAGCGGAACGACGCGTGGGGCCTCTGTGATGTATTCATTCAGCAAGTGCTGCGTATCACGAAAAATGGGTAAAAGACGAACGGATGGCACCCGCACCTCCATTAGAGGCAGACTGAGGATTAAGAGACATGGTGATGTCGAGCGTAATATTCCAAGAATTGAGGTGAAGCTCAAAGGAGAGTGTAACTTGTTGAAGGAAAAAGGAAGGTGTGTCGATATTTGTTGAGAGTCGTTAGAGGATCGTAGACGTCGTTAATTGGGAAGAGGAGTGGAGAAGAACCCGTCTCACGCAGACGCGGCTCTTGGGAGGAAGCGGGGGTGTCAATTGTATGGTAGAGAGTGGTGAGGGAGATTGATTTGTGGATGCGACTTTCGAAGACCAACGAATGAGAGTCGGTAATTGGCGATGGGAAGATGGTGAAGAGGAATTAGCTGCACCCCAGCTCGAGTTGGAGAAAATGTATGGTGTGGGCGCGAGAGTCGTAAAGTCGTTAAGCTGACGTTAAGAAGACCGGATAGTGTACTCTAGAGAGAGAGAGTAAAAAAAGGATCCCAGGCAAGAGACCAACACGACAGCGGGAAGCTGGAAGGGGAGATGGTTGATGGGTGAAGGACCGTCACTCTACAAGGAGACGAGACCTAGGGACAAGCCACGAGCTAAAGCTTCTTTTTTCTGGTCAGGTAGACTCTCAACCCCAGCCCATGAGATAAAGTAAAAGCATGGAGATGCGCATATACACAGGCATTCTGTTTGTTTAGAGTCCAAAGTATGATTAATACGGAAGGCGATAGTCTCATTTTCTGCGATGTATCTTCATGTTATTGCGTGTGTGACCGACCTGCTTTGCCGAGCACCACATTATCTTGAGGCTCTCCGTCATAGCTCTTGTCCCGCATAACCCCACTCACCTCCAATACAGCGCCCTGTCACGAACAATCATCATTATGGATTCTGGCATCTACAAGCTTTCCGCATCTTTGAAGGGACATGAAGATGATGTATATTTCATGGCTTTGTTTCCCAGCTCTTCAAACTTTTGTAGACGAAGTTTCCGAAGGTCATTGGCTAACATCTCTAGGTCCGAGATGTTACCTTTATCTCGCCAGATTCCATCGTCTCGGTATCTCGCGATTCCACAGTTCGTTTATGGAAGCGCGGTCCGTCGTTGGAGCTTTTCACTGATCACATTAACTCCACCGGTGTTGCGTTCGTAAATTCGGTAGCCTACCTTCAACCTACCCCAGAGCATCCGAAAGGTATCCATCGGTCAGTCATCGTCAATTACAAACTGTCGCTAACTGGACAACATTAAGGCCTCATCATCAGCGGCGGCCAGGATACGACTATCGAGGTTCGAGAGCCGGAAACGCTGAGCGCTGACCCGAGCTACATTTTGCTCGGTCATAGTCACAACGTCTGTACCCTGGATACATTCGGACAAATCATCGTATCTGGTTCCTGGGATGGGTAATCGCAGCTTCCCAGCTCCTAAAGAACCCTACAGCTAACGTAAGCTGCAGTACTGCCCGTGTTTGGAAGGATTGGCAGACACAATATGTACTGGAAGGTCACGAAGGAGCCGTCTGGGCAGTACTGGCTGTCTCGGAAACCAATATAATTACCGCCGGTGCGGACAAGACCGTTCGGTTATGGGAAAACGGAAAGCAGGTCGCGGTATTGAAGGGTCACACGGATTGTGTGAGGGGGCTTTGCAGGTTACCAAACGGACTCTTCGCAAGCTGTGCTAATGATGCGTGAGTAACGAAGCGGATCTTTCACGGAAGACACTAACCAGAACTACGTATAGAATTATAAGGGTATGGTCTCCAGACGGACACGAACTCCAGCAGTTGCATGGTCATACGAATTATGTCTACTCCATCTCTGCATTGCCGTCCGGCGAAATATTCTCCTGTGGCGAGGATAGGACGCTAAGAGTATGGAAGGGTATAATTTCTTAGTCATTATGATATGATGTGATCCACTGACGACAAATGTTTGTAGATGGCAATTGTGTGCAGACAATTACGCATCCGGCCATTAGTGTTTGGTCTGTTGCTGTAAACGCTGAAAACGGGGACATTGCAACTGGTGCCAGTGACAACGTCGTAAGAGTATTCTCACGCGACCAGAGTAAATGGGCAACAAAGGAGCTATTGGCTGTGGGTTTCGATGTTAGACCCAGTGTGGCTATTACTAACCAAAATGAATAGGCATTTGAGGAGAGCGTGGCTAAATCTAGCATCCCAGCGTAAGTCGTGGATTCTCAGGGTTATAGATCATCCTAACACTCTGTAGTAATCAGATTGGTGATATCCAAAAGGACAAGCTTCCTGGACCAGAAGCACTGGAAAACCCGGGAAAGAAGGATGGACAGGTAGGCCCAACCATGGCGTACTGTTTTGTACTTATCCGCTTACATCCTCAGGTCATTATGGTCCGCAACGGTCACACTGTAGAGGCACACATGTGGTCGGCCAGCGCTAGGTCGTGGACAAACGTGGGTCAGGTCGTAGATGCTGTGGCCCCTGTAAAAAAACGACTCTATGAAGGAAAGGAGTATGATTTTGTCTTTGATGTGGATATTCAGGAGGGCTCTCCTGCGCTGAAGCTTCCCTATAATGTTTCAGAAAACCCCTTTGAGGCGGCGAGGAAGTTTTTGGAGAATAACGAACTCCCAATTAGCTATCTGGACACGGTTGGAAACTTTATTGTTCAGAACTCACAAGGAGTTTCTTTGGGACAACAAGCAGAGCCCGCAGGTAGTGCACCAGATCCTTGGGGAACTGAGAGTCGATATAGGCCTGGAGAAACCAATTCTCCGCAGCCTCCTCCACCGAGGCACGCCAAAGTCATCCCGCAGACGGAATATCTCTCGATCACGACAGCGAATCTAGCACTCGTAGAGAAGAAAACACGCCAAATTAACGAACAATTGATTCAAGGAGGGCAAAACGGGATCTCAATGAACCCCGACGAGTTGAAAGCTCTTGCTGAGCTTTGTCGGTATCTGGGAGAGAAGAAACCCTCCACGTCACTCGCAACTCCGTGCCTCGAGCTTCTCAACAAATTTGTTAGGACATGGCCACCACAACATCGCCTTCCTATCTTGGATATGCTTAGGTTGGCTGCCGGAGTTAGTCCTTTGGTAGCTCAGATGAACCTCCTCGAGCTTTTCACAAGCTCAGATACAGTGTCAAAGGAGCATCCAAACAATGCCATGTTGGCAGTGAGAGCATTCGTAAATTCTTTCCAAACAGAAGACGGCCGCAAATACGTGAACAATGCACATGAAGAGGTTGGTACGCCGCTCCCTGAATATCCAAGGATTGTCTAATGCAAACGACAGATACTTATCACCGTAAGAGGTGCTGCATCTGGCACGGCCAACCGCAACCTAAAGGTTGCGGAAGCCACATTGTTCCTCAAGTAAGTCAAACAAATCCCCCAGACGCTTCCATACTAACGCTATCTCAGCTACTCTGTTCTTTTCAAGACCGATAACTCTGCTGACAAAGCGATAACTCTGCTGAACAATGTTACCAAGATCGCAGGTGCGGAGGTGGACTCGGAGACCACCTATCGAAGTCTTGTGGCACTTGGTACTCTCTTGACGATTGGCAGTGAGGTGAAGGAGGCCGCGACTGCAGTGTATGATGTTAGAAGTGTACTCAAAAGTGCCGTTGACAGGGTTAAGGAGCCCCGGATGCAGCGACTGGTTGCGGAGATTCAAGAGTTGCTTTAGATGAAAGTTGTTTGGATTCTTTGCACTGCAGCATAGTCGTCGGAGTTTTTACTTGAAGAACTGAGATACTCCTGGGCAAGCCAATTAAAGTTGAATATAGAGAGTCATAAGTTGTGACTAGAATTGAGATACTCTCAGACAAGCCAATCATAAAGTTGAACATACTCGAGTAGAGAACCAGAAGTTGCGACCATGTAGTAATTCCCTCGGTTACACTAATGTTATTCGCGCAATTGGGATTGGATAGTCTCGGACACTAGCACTTGAAGAGTGGCTAAAAAAGTGGGGAGTATCACAACTCGCGAGTCACAACTACCTTAGCTACCATCACTTACTACCACTCACCTTTATAACCTCCCATCCGCCTCACAACCACACCCGTAAACCGCGATAACACAGTTTACAAACTCGCGCCATGTCTAGAGGGGGACGAGGAGGAGGTTTCGGGGGTCGTGGTGGGTGCAACGGCGGAGGAATGGGTGGTGGACCTTTCGGCGGCAACGATATCAAGCCCAACTACAGCGTCGCTGGGTTGTTTCCGGTTGCGCTCTCTCCTATTCCCCCATACTACCCTCACTGACCGACAATGCGGGTAAACAGTCATAACAACCACCCGTGCAATCCGCGTTGTCGAAAGAAGAGCGCGCGATGAGTGATTGAGTTTTTCTCCGAAGAGTTGTATGCGATGCTTGGGGTCAACGCGAATGTAGACGGAAAGGAGAAGAAGATGTTGGGGTGTTTTTGGCGCTGGATTTGCTGCTGGAAGATGGTGTGGGACTGGATGAGGAGCGGATGCCGATAGCGAGAAGAAAAAGGACGAGGAAGAGAATGGGGAGGATGTAAGAGAGGATGAGGAGGTCGATTTCGGGGATGACGATGAGGGCGATTATAATGCTGAGTAGTACTTCTTGGGTGGAAGCGATATCAGCAATCTGGATAATGACGATGATGGAGGTGGAGGGTATTATTAGGAGGGAGACGGGCGTTTTGGGCGTGTATCATGGTGCAAATATTTCATGGGTGTTTCTGCACGCTATGTATCGGATAATTTCAAGCGCATTTTTTAAGCTGAACACCATCGTCATCGAACGTGTTAACATCGTTTCTTGGAGATCTAAATACCTAATCCACCGGGAGTCACTGGCTAACATACAGTAACGTCAACCCTAACCTCATACAACCTGTCGCATCATTCCACGATCCGTCACTCGACATATGTTCTAGAAGTTTCTAGCTGCTCCATCCTCCACCAGGCCACCCAATGGGTGTGCTGGGACCCGGAGGTGAAAGCAACTGTTGACTTCGTAAAGGCTCCCCAGTCCAGCTGTTCGATAATTGACTCTTGCTCTGACAAAGCGATGAAACAAGTCCGGTAGCTAAAATTTGAGTGTCGATGGTTGAAAGAAGGAAGTGTGGAAGGTTCGTAGAGATTCGACCAATATCGGCTTCTATGGGAAGCCATCCCAATTCACCTAATATCACATGGTAGCATTGTCGATGTCATCGGTCCTATTGCTTTTTTCCTTGGCTAGGTAAGTGTGTAGTGAGATACAACAGCAGGTATCCATACCCTGAGCCCAATAGTGACTGTTTTACACACAGCGCCGGATATTTGACTCTCCGCAGTGCTTGGAGATCAGTAAATCGAAAGCTCATCGTTCGGAAGAGCTCGGCCCGATGCTCTGCCACGACAGCCAAGGGTAAATCTAGGTAAGCCACGAAGTGACGGGCACTCATTCCCAGGAACCGATGAGAGGCTCGGCGGAAACTACCGGTCGATCAGACTGCGAGTTGCATCTTAAACAAGGCGTTTCTAGACGAACCATGGCGCGGGAATCGGGGTGAGACGGTAAAATGTGGGTTGGGGAGTTCTCCAAATACCGGGTCGCATTGAGGTGTTGGCCGGTCCATGCGATTGGTATAGTGAGAAAACGCTCAAGAGTCATGCTTGAGTTCATGCAGAGGAAGGTGGGGAAGGCAACTGGAAGTGTCACGGTACCTGACAGTGTAACTATGGTGAACGATATCTGATCCACTTATTGGATGATCGATCATCGCAAATCAAACCGGCATAACCAAACGGCTGGTGAAGGGATGTCTGCCTCATGAGCTCATCAGAGGGCTGCATATGAGATGCAGTTGTCATTGGATTGGAACAGACGGAAAGGGGCGATTTTTTTTTTGAAGCGTTGCTATGCTGAGATCTGGCTTTTTTGCTGAACCATGCGACCAGAGCCCCAAATTGGAGCCTCCAGACAGCTGTGAGCTTCAAGGTCGGCATTCACTCGATCGAGCAAACATAGCAGTCCTTCTCCAAGAAGAATAGAATACGAAGAATAAGTTCATGTCTCGGCTCGGCCTCTGGCATGGTACTTGAAAGACATCTCCCGAAGAATGGCCGCCAGCAACAAAAGTAAAAGAATCAGACACGATAGTTTCTCTGGTTGGCCGGTGTGCTGCCGTCTGCGGCTTGGCTGAGGCGTCCCCTAACTTTATCATATCGCCGCCTCCCTGCTCAACTCTCTTCCCTTCTTCCTTCTGCCGTTAACTCCAACTAGAACTTCTCGTCCATTTCAGACAATCCAATCTCTGCCTCACAGAAGTGCGTCTTCTACCTCGTCAATTACAAGAAAAGCCCTTGTTCTTGTATTTCAGCAGCAAAACCCCCGGCAACCCGCACTAGAAACGCTCATTCAACGTCATAAAAAGCACCAGCGTTTTCCGACAACTTTCCATCACCTTTCTATCGAAACCCTCCGTCCGGTAACCGAAAGAAAGCAGAGACCCTCAGGCAGAACTCCACTATCAGGACCCTTTCCCGTCATCAAGTAAGTCATCCTTTGTCGTTGCCCCCTTTGTTAATGCTTCAAGTTCGTAAGCTAGCCAACTCTTCTAATCGTATTAAGGAAAATCACTCATCATGTCCGCCAACGCCGAAACTGTTGCTACTGCTATTGAAAACACAGCCGAGAAAGCTCAGATTGCTGCTTCGAACACCGTCGAAGCTATCACTGAAGCTGTCAAGAATACCTCGATCACCCCCAAGACCGAAGCCAAGCAGGACACCAGCGAGGCCGATGCTGCTCATGCGGTATCTGCTGCTGAGGGTCGTAGGCTGTACATTGGAAACCTCGCTTATTCTACTACGGATGAGCAGTTGAAGGAATTTTTTACTGGCTTTTCTATGTAAGTTTTTACATCTATGCCACTTACTTGAGCTTCTCTATTAGGGTATAGAGTGATAAATGGTCTAACATCATGATTTATAGTGAATCCACCTCCATTCCAACTAACCCACGCACTGGACGTGCTGTCGGTTATGCCTTTGTTGATCTCACCACCAAGGAAGAGGCTGACCGTGCTATTGCCGAACTGAGTGGGAAGGAGGTTCAGGAGAGGAAGGTCAGCGTTCAGCTTGCCAGGAAGCCCGGTTCCACTGGAAATGGTGTCAAGAAGGAGGCCGAGGAGGCCCCTGCTCAGGAGGGTGAACAGACTCAGTCTAAGAGGGGCAAGGGTGGATTCAGGGGCCGTGCTCGGGGAAGGGGTGGACGTGGCGGTGCCAAGGTAAGTTATTCGATTCTATCATTATTTTAATCTGAAATTAACATTCTTTCTAGCGTGGTACTCGTAGTGACCATAGCTCTGGTGATGATGAAAAGGCAATTCCTCCTTCAAATCAAGTTCTTCCCCTTATCGAGTCTACCAACAAGTTCGACACTGGATCTGCTGGAGCTGGCGAGGGTGATGGACCTGCCGCTGGTGGATTCAAGATCAAGAAGAAGAGAGGCCCTCCTGAGAACGGCGTTCCCAGCTCTACTAAGATCATGGTTGCCAATCTGCCCTACGAGCTGAGCGAAGAGAAGGTAAGATCTTCCAAATTAGAAAGTCGTTTACATAAAATATTTTCTAACTTTCACCTAGCTCAAGGAACTCTTTGCCGAGTACCAACCTGAGTCTGCAAAGATTGCTCTGCGTCCTATTCCTCGTTACATGGTTCGCAAGCTTCAGGCTCGTGGTGAGCCTCGCAAGGGACGTGGATTTGGTTTTGTTAATCTTGCCTCGGAGGAGATGCAAAAGAAGGCTGTTGAAGAGATGAACGGCAATATCGTTGACGGCCGTGAGATTGCTGTCAAGGTTGCTATCGATGTGAGTACCCATGGTACCTTCCCTTGCTTGATGACTGATACTGACCTCCACAAACAGTCTCAGATCAATGACACCGAAGACAAGGAGAACGTTGGTGATGAGGGAAAGAACAAGGTTGAAGAAGAAGAGGGACAGAACGGTGTGAAGGCTGAACCTGCAGCTGCTTAGTCGATTTCTTCAGCAGAATATGAACGAATTGGATTGATCCAAATGATATGATTGTTAACGACGGTGAAAATAGATGGGACCTTGGTGATTGTGCTTTGCTAGGTATTATTTCGAGCTTGGCATATCATTCAACGGGTTGATATTATGGGAAATGAAACCATTAAATGACCAATATTTGTTGTTTCTTCCCCTTTCTGTGAAGCCTTTTTGCTTGATTGCCTCGTATTTTTCTCGGTTTCCATTCTTGTAATTGCGCTGGGTGCTCTAGGGGAATAGCTACAAAGATGTAATTGCATGGAATATGATTGAAGGATAATATCATTTCTTACAGTGCAGTACCACCGTTATACCACCGCTATACCACCGCTATACCACCGCAAGTAACTTCCATAGTAAACACAACACAGTGCATAGTTTACAACTTGCTTTTCGTGCCCTTTACACCCTCGATGACTATATTACTGAGAACATTTTCTGGATAATTACCACCCAAGACGCCCTGTCTGTGCCAACTACCTCCATCAACTACAATGATATCTCCAGTAATGAAGTTACCAGCATCTGAGAATAGGAAGATGGTAGCGTCCGCAATCTCGTAAGGTTCACCAAATCGCTGAAGAGGCGTTTGCTTCATCACTTGCCTGGTCTGTCCATCATTAGAAAGCCGGGCCATTCCCTCCGTTCCTCGAATGGGTCCTGGTGCAATAACCTACTCCCACTCGGTAATTAGCTATCTAATCCCAACCTCATACAGTGTGCCACGTACATTGCTAGTTATTCCAAACGGCCCCATCTCAACCGCCAACACCTGTGAAAGCGCATCTATCGCAGCCTTTGCCGCGGAAACGTGTGCCTGGTAGATAGAGCCTGTGTAGTGCAACGTGGCAGATACGAAAATCACCCTCCCCTTTGACGCTTTCAGGTGTGAAATCGCGGCTTTAACGGTGTTGTACGAGCCCAGGACATCGATGTCCATCACAGCTTTGAAGCCATTGGCGCTCAGCTGGTCGATTGTGGCGAGAAAGTTCCCGGCGGCACCGCAGCTATTCCCACATCATATCAGCTCCACGTTCATAGATTCTCACAGACGCGGGTATGAGACTGACATAACGTAATCCAGACGACCTAGCTCCTTCACGGTACGCTCAACGGCAGCCTCCATCGCTTTGAAGTCGCGCACATCTGCGGCGATCCCGATCACCTTAGACCCCGGGCGCAAAGCCTGAAGTTCCGCCGCTTTCGCTTCCGTCACTTCCTTCCGCCGTCCGAGGATTGCTGCATTGGCGCCCAGCTCCACCATCGCCGCGACTTGCACGGAGCAGATCGTCCCTGCGCCGCCGGTGCAGAAGACTACTTTGCCGGCTGGGAGGGTTTAGTTGGGGACAGAGGCATGTACGAAGGCGACGGGAACGAACCAAAGATGTTGGGTGCCCAGACGTTGGATTTGTTTTGAACCATAGTTGCGGTGATGATATGTGGAGCGGAAGAGAACTTGGAGCTTTGGATATGAGGTGGGAGTTCGAGATGTTTCACGTGTTGAACCGAGGTACAATATGGTAACTAAGCGCTTGGGAAATGAGGGAGTGAGAGCTCTGAGGCAGCAGAAGAATGATATTTGTACTCCAAACAAGACACAAGACGTTGTTTCACATTGGCCTCACATGATGCACGGAGAGTGAGTCAATAGATCTCCGTTCATCGGTAACTCGACGAGCAGTGATGCTTCGGTTACGGGGACAGGCATTTGTGATGGCACAGCTCCTCGGCTCAAGACGAGCTATTACACGATCACATGAAAATACCAGCCTTTCATCTTGATCTTATCGAATCTTATCGAATCTTATCGAATCTTATCGAATCTTATCGAATCTTATCGAATCTTATCAGATGACAGCTTGAGGTAGACTAAAAATACGTGGCCCAGTTCACCTAATCGAGGCTACATTCTAGCGTAGCCGTTTCGATCTAGCTACCGTAGGTATGCGTTGGGGTGGTTCCTGCTCCGTTATCATGAAATCGCGAATAGCAAGGCGGGGTGTGTTTGTCGTCACACCGCAGCCAAGGTTCGTTCCCCTCCTGTTTCTTCATCCTCCTCACAACAAAACACCTACAAACCATGAATCGCCTAATCGTTGCCCTCAAGATTTCTGGTGCCGCTGCACTCGGTATCCTAACTGGTGTCCACTTTAATTTCTCACTCGAAACACTGCGTTCCATCCTATCCCTCAATTCGCCGGGTACGCACGCCAATCCTTCTCTCCGGCGTCATATAGCTAATCCACCGCTTTAGCGCAAGCACAAAAGGCATTCACTGTCGCACTCGGCCTCCTACGCTCCACTACTCGCCCGCTTGAGCTTATCGCTACAACGTCGCTTGCCACCGCATGGTTCCTGTCCCCGAAATCGGGAAGGCATCCTTATCTCTGGTTTGCCAGCGCACCCGTGCTGCTGAGTATCGTGTTCGAAAGGTTTAGGCTTTCAGGTGTTGAGTATGGAGTGATGGTGACGCAGACGGTGAAGATTGATGGTGGGAGGAGGGGGACGGGCACAGAAGAAGAGGTTAATGGGGAGGTGGTTAGGTCGGGGATTGATGAGTACCAGCATTGGGTACTTGTGAGGGGTGGGATTATTGGAACCGGGTTTTTACTGAGTTTGGTGGGGTTGTATGGTGATCATAAGTAGGGAATTTGAGCGAGATTTATGTATTTATATGGAGGAGAGAGGAGAGAAGAGAGATGATGGTTTATCGGTGACGGCGCATAAATATAACTTCTTCACTCGCGTTATTTATTTACATTTTACAATTTGGTAGCGAGAGGTTTAGTCAACGGATCAGCCACATACTACATACCAGTACTCGCCCTACAAGATCCCATAAACAACCTTACAACCACAGCCACCACCACCACCACCACCACCACCAATACTACCATTCAATCCGTCTCCTCCCGCACGGCTCACGCATCGGCTACCTCCCAAAAGCATGAGTAAATCGTGGGAAATCGACCCGGACACGCGCCGCAAGGTACCACGTGCTAGCACACCCCTGAAACTTAATTGACGATACTAAGAGTGCAACCCCCTAACAGCTCCTCGAGATCCAAAAGCGCGATGGAAACAGCGTCTGCTGCGACTGTGGAGCCCCAGCGCCTCAATGGGCGAGTCCTAAGTTTGGGGTAAGTCCCTGCCCTGAAGCTCGGGGGTCTCGTCGGTATCTCATAGCAGTGCTAACTCTCAACTTTCACCCGTCGGATAGATCTTCATCTGCTTGACCTGCGCTGGCATCCACCGGTACAATCCCTCCCCTCTGCCTCCCATGCCTCCCCCAGAAGGTGTCGTGCTGACTGGCTTTTTGCTTCAGGGGTCTTGGAGTCCATATTTCGTTCGTTCGCTCGGTTACTATGGATGCCTTTAAGAACGAGGAGATAATACGCATGGAGAAGGGCGGCAACAAGAAGTGTCAGGCGTTTTTTGGGAAAGCTCCAGAGTTCTACGATGGCATGACGATCAGCGAACGGTATTCGGCCGACTTCGCAGAAGACTATAAAGAGAAGGTTGGGCGCCGCGAACTTGAAGCGGGGAGCGTTCTAACATGGGCACCTGCAGTTGACCGCCGATGTAGAAGGCAAAGAGTGGATCAAGACCGCCCGACCAAAGCCGAAGCGCAACACCCCCCAACGCTTAGGTACACCTCTATCCTCTGCAGTCGCCCGATCAGAATCTCCGGCATCACTCTCGCAGAAGGAACGGAACGAAGCATACTTTGCGCGGCTTCACAATGCGAACGAAAGTCGACCTGCGGACCTTCCTCCATCACAGGGTGGTAAGTACGCTGGGTTTGGGTCCACCCCTGCGCCCGCCGCGGAGTCCAGCAATGGCCTTGGACTCGAGGATATCACGCGCGACCCGGTGGCCGCGTTGACAAAAGGATGGGGATTCTTTACAACGCAGGCTACAAAGGCGGCGCAAATCGCAAATGAGCAGGTTCTTAAGCCTACCGCGCAAAAGCTCGCAGAGGCAGATCTAGCAAAGACAGCGGCATCACTGGGACAGGGAGTCAGTGGAGTTGGGAAGCTGGGATATGAGAATTTGAGTAGATTTGTTGAGGGCCCCGGTGCTGCACGGAGAGGTGACCTGGACCCGGAGCATAAGGACTTTTGGGAGAGCTTTGGAGATACTGGCACGAACCCTGTTCAACCCCCCGCGAAACCTTCGGCGCTAGGAACTAGTGCTATGAAGAAGCCGGCATCGAGCAGTAGTAGTGCATTGGGCGCTAATTCGACGGGGAAGAAGGAAGATGGATGGGACAATGATGATTGGGACAAATTTTAATTGGGGCAATGAGTGGAAAGATGGAGGCTGGTGTTTATACACATGAAAATAGACTGGGGAAGGCGTAGGGAATGGAGCGGAGTAGTTATTGAATTTTTCCTGTTGTGTCAGCGTTCAGTTCATGACAATAATGAGCATAAAGGTTCTTCAAGATGGCAGCGATGTAGAGTGGAGAGTGATAGGTTGTGCGGATAAACGATAAGCACAAGCCAAGCTCAAAAATTTACTCTAACAACATCTAAGATACAGACTAATACAACCTCAAAACACCATGGCGGACAACAAAGATTTCACAGCGCTCGGCGTCGACAAATGGCTCGTAGAATCCCTACGGGCAATGGCCATCCGTAAACCAACTCCCATCCAATCCGCTTGCATTGGTCCCATCCTGGAGGGTACCTCACCCCTACCTTCCTCCGCCGCCTTATACTGATAGACCTACAGGTAAAGACTGTATCGGTGGCTCGCGCACAGGTTCCGGAAAAACTGTCGCCTTTGCCGTACCAATCCTACAATCCTGGGCGCGTGATCCCTTCGGAATCTTTGCCGTCGTCCTTACTCCCACACGGTTTGCACTACACTTCTTCTTCCGTCTCACACACAAGCAACGGACTGACTCACGCCAGGACACCTCCAGAGAGCTAGCACTACAGATTGCAGAACAATTCACGGCGCTCGGGTCTCCACAGAACCTCAAGATCTGTCTCCTCATCGGTGGCGTGGACATGCGCGCACAAGCGCTGCAGCTCGGAACACGTCCGCATGTGGTTATTGCTACTCCTGGCAGGATGGCGGATCATATTCGCTCTTCGGGAGAGGACACGATTTGTGGGCTCCGCCGGTGCAGGATGGTCGTGCTCGATGAGGCGGATAGGATGCTGAGTGAGACCTTCGCCGACGATCTGGGAGAGTGTCTTAATGTGCTACCTAAGAGTGGGGGTGGGGTGGGGAGACAGACGCTGCTATTTACCGCGACTATGACGGAGGAAGTTAAGATGCTAAAGGAGATGGAGCGGCAACAGGGACGGAGAGAGGTGTTTGTGTGTGAAGTCGACACCGACAAGTACTTCCCCTTTCCCCCCCACTCGCCGAATGCTGCTGATATCCCGCGACAGGATTGCCATCCCTCCAACACTGAATCAGAAATACCTCCTTCTCAACTCCCACACACGGGAAGCATACCTGCACACCCTCCTCTCAACCCCCCTAAACTCGGCAAAATCCACAATCATCTTCACAAACCGCACCGACACCGCAAACCTTCTCACCCACATTCTGAAGCTTCTCGAGCACCGCGTAACAGCACTACACTCCTCCCTCCCGCAATCTGAGCGTATCTCCTCCCTCGGCCGCTTCCGCGCCGAAGCCGCACGTATCCTGGTCGCCACCGACGTCGCCTCCAGAGGTCTAGACATCCCCGCTGTCGAGTTGGTCATCAACTTTGATGTCCCCCGCGACCCCGACGATTATATCCACCGGGTAGGACGTACCGCGCGTGCGGGGAAGGCGGGAGAGGCTATCACATTTGTGTCGGAGCGCGATGTGACGTTGGTGGAGAGTATTGAGGAAAGGACAGGGACGAAGTTGGAGAAGTATGTAGATGAGCCTGGGGTTAGTCTCGAGGGGAGAGTGATTAGGGAAACGCTCCAACTTGTGAGCGAGAAGAAGAGGACGGCGAAAATAGATATTGATGAGGGGAGGAATGAGAATGGGAAGAGGAAGAGACGATTGCAGGAGAAGGCGGCGGGGTTTGGGAAGAGGAAGAAGGCGGTGAGAGAGGAGGTGTAATAGGAAAGGCGAGTGGGTTTTAGATTGGCGTTATTGGGAGTCGAAAAGTGCTTTATTGAAGGTTGAAGATGAGTGCTGGTTTGTGACCAACGATGTGAATTTCCTCACGAGAATCTAGGAAATGGCGAAGATGGAACTAGTCGCTTCGAGACGGGTTAGAAGGAATAGTTGGAAAGCCTTACTAGCAGAAGCGAATTGTGCCTACTCGGGAACTGGTGCTCCTGTACTAAGCCTCTCACTCGATCGATGGATTTCTCCCATCTGTCTGTCTAGGGGATGATAAGGCTTGAAGAAACCTATGGAGGCTGTAGAAGGCACATCTGCAGAGGTATAATATTTCACAATCAACACCCCATCAAGCATCTCAAAGAAATCACACCTACTCCCCTTCCTCCTCTTCTCTGTAAATCTCCTCCAGTCCCCTCTTCAACAACTTAAATCTTCCCGCATCCCCCACCCTAATCTTCATACAATCAAACGCCAACACCACATTCGAATCCTCCACCATCCCCGCCACCGCAGCAAGCTTGGGATACCTCTGGCTGAAATGCGACAACACCACCGTCTGCGCCCCCATCTCCCTGCCCACCCGCAGCGCCTCCCCAACCGTGCAATGCTTCTTTGCCCGCGCCTGTGCACCCATGTCATCTTCGAACGTCGCCTCGTGGATCAGAACCGTCGAGTCTGCGCCGATCGATACGAACTCGTCATTAGGACGTGTATCGCCTGAGTATGAGAGTTTGAAGTTGGGGAAGGTGAAGGTAATGCAGAAGGAGGAGAGGCAGTGGATTGCGGGGACGGTTCGGAGGGTGCTGAGAGAGAGGGTGTGGAGGAGACTACGGTAGTTAGATGTGGGACTATGGTGGGGGAGTGAGGGGATGGTACTTTTCGAGGGCGGGGTGCTGGTTACTCCCAGTCTGTAGTTCTTCGCAGGGAACAAAGATGATGTTTTCCTCTAGTACATTGTCCATATCTAGTTCTGCGCGTGAGTACTCCTTCAACCAAGTGTAAAAGATCCGCGGTCCAACGACATAAATCTTTTCGTCTCTTTGCAACCTCCGCTTCAGCCCAAGAATCGAAGTGGCACCGAGATGGTGGTCGGCGTGGAGATGTGAAATGTATATGGCCTTGAGATCCATAAGCACTCGGTCTAGTCCGCCTGGTTCGTACGAAAACAGCCGCTTCAGTTGACCCAGCGTTCCTTCTCCGCAGTCTAGAAGAATGCTACCGACTCCCGGGATGCGGACGAGGGTTGATGAGACATTGCGGTGTCGCGAGGGCAAGGAGGATCCTGTCCCGAGTGTGAAAATCTCAATGTCGTGACCAGCACTGGGAGACGGTAGGATGCTGGAGATGGTTTGCTGGTACCTTTTGGCTGCCGCACAGAGTGCTTCGGATTGGGCGATGTCCTGGCGGTTAAACGGCTGCTCCATGGCTTTAGTACTGAGTTGCCATTTGGGTTCTATCTGCCACTGCAGTCCTGGAACCGCAATGTCGAACACGCCGGTGTTAATCGCTAACCGGGGACTGCAATCCAGACGGGGTTCGGGGAAGAGCTCGGGGTCGAGAGAGTTCAGCAGCACCGCAGATTTTGCGGCTGCCTTGAAGTTGATCCGATCCAGACACACATCGATGGATGAAACTATGTGTTTTGACCTTGGGAACTTTGCTACAAAGTCCTGGAATCGCGGATCCGATATTACCGTGCCTGTCACTAGCCAAAAGAAACACCCGATCCTACGCTGCGCGACCTCAATATCTGCCCATTCTGCCGTCGCCACAAAATTGGAAATATATGCGGGGCTTGGAAGGTCGCAGATTGCGATTCCGGTCCCCTCTCGCGAGGGCTCCATTACATCCTCCGGCCGAACGATCTTACCGTCAGAAGTAGTGATACTCTCGCCCCGGGAAAGCCTACTAAAGTCCGGGCCTGGCTTGACTCCTAGTTTCTTTGCGAGTGCTGGCAGGAACTTCCCGCGTTGCTCGTGTAGGCGGAGGATGTAGCACAGCGAAACAGAGTTTGGTGTCGTATCGGGAAGGCTTTTAATGGTGGATGCTGGCCAAGGAGCCCGGGTTTTTCCTTTTGGCGGAAGCTTGGTGGATAGCTGGGGATTGCGCTCTGGTTCAGCGTCTTCCCCACCCCCATCCAAGATCTCCTCCGCGGTGGGGTTGTCGACCATGGTGTTCATTGTCCACGAAGAGCAGAACATGTCGTTGACCGCCTTCCCGAGAAATTCTTGCTTACTCTTGCAGTCTGGCGCCCTCACTAGCAAATCATCAGGCTGCACATGTAGTGTCCTAACTACAACATTCTCATCCACAAAATCCGGCGCCCCCGCTTGAATCTCATCCACCCTCAGATTCATGCCCGTGCGGAAGACGAACCTCCGCATCGTTGAAAGGGTGTACAGCAGGTTCTCGCCGCCATGTATTGCCTGCTTCTGCAACTGGCTCCTCTCTACGTCCGCGGTGGAGGATGTCCGAGTTCCATCCGGATCTCCCATTGCCAGTATAATCCCCACGAGACCCCCCGTGTTCTTCCATTCCACAGGACCGGTCAGGAAGAGATCGCTGACTTTGCTGAGGCGGATATGCCGCTCCATGAATGCCCGCTGAGAGCCCTCGGCGAATTGTCCAAAAACATAGCGCTTGGAGTCGAAATGGATCAGGATTGTGGTGCCGGGAGTGTCTGATGACGCCGCCGTGAGTATTTCGGCGTGGACTTTCATGATCTGGTGGTAATGTACAGATGAAGTTGGAAGAACTAAACCCGAAGCGGCCAAGATCGTGATGGGTTAGGGGAGATGGACGAGTGATGCTAGGTAAATACTGCGGTTTTAAGTTGCAGCTGAGCGTCATAACAATTTGCAAGAATGACTATATTTAAGCATGCCTGCACAAATGTTCGTAACTAATTGCTTAGCCTAACAGGAAGGCATGGTGCTTTAAACACTAGATAGCGGGCTCGAAACCTGCTGTGATCACTCGGTACTGAAAACACTGAAAGATGCTGCAAACACCTACAATGTGCTGTAGACACTAAAAGATTTCAGACACACAGTACTAGAAACACTGAGTTCACAGGCGAGAAACTTGCGAAGATTACTCTTTTGCTCTGTCGCGGAGCCTACTACTTCGTACTAGCCGGCTACGTACCTAATGATATATAGGCTGTCTACGGATTGATTTCTATTAACAGTTTACATGGTGATGGTTAATTCACTTCGCCGCATAGGTATACAAGAGCTGATCACTTAGCCTAACAGCTAGGGAATGGCGCTATAAACGTCAGGAAGCAGAGTTGAATCCCACTCTGATCAATTCACTGTGCTGTAAACATTGGGTTCACAGGCTTGGAACCTGTGATGCTATAAACACTACTCTAAATTATCGGACTTAAAATCTGTTCTGATAATTTGCGGTGCTGTAGACACTAGAAAACTACAGGTTCAAAACCTGTAGAGATCTCTCGTGGTGCTATCATTAACGCTAGGGTGGCAGGGTTTGAAACCTACAGTGCTATAAACACTAAGATCACAAGATCAAAACTTGCAAGATAACCCTTTTGCTCTGCTGAAGAATCTGCCATTCCGCGGCAATTTATAGCAGCCAGCTAGGAATTGATTCCGATACTTCCAAGTAGTTGAGGTCAAGACGCCGCAGATATAACACTGACTGTCTAGCGTAACAGCTAGGACATGGTGCTATAAACGCCAGGTAGCAGGCTCGAAACCCGCTCTAATCGATCACTCACGCATGAAATTTGCAGCGTACTGCTTAATAGGTGCTGTAAACACTAAGACCCACAGGCTCGAAACCTAGAGAGAACAGTCTTTTGGTCTTCTTTTGCCCATTCTGTCTCAGTGGGATTCCGCCGAAACTAATAATGGCTTGGAAGTTATGTACTAGAAGTTGTACATTACCATGGCTGAAATCAACGCATATACAACTACTGAGCGCATAGCTAAACTGGTGCTAGAAATACCAGGTACGGTTTCGAAACCTGCAGTGCTGTAAACACTAAGATTCGCGGGCTCTAAATCCGCGACGCTGTAAACACTATTTCGCAGGCTCGAAACCTGCAGAGATCATTCGTCATCGTGCTGTAAACACTTAGGATCGCAGGCTTGAAACCTGCGGGTGCTATAAACACTAAGGTCGCAGGCTCAAAACTTGCAGATACGACTCTTTTGCTCTCAGCCATGCACGTAGTAGAGTACAGACGGCCACTAGAAATCTACGGGAATATCATGCGTTATGTACTCGAACTTTTTACATGGTCATGGTCTGGATCATCGCGTATATCCCATCGGCTGTAAAACGTCCACAGTGGCCCTTTCAACCAACGTTCCCACCAATCGTGCCCAATGGTCTTTGTTTTTAAGTTGATTTGATGTTAACTACCGTGCGGGGTATTTCCGACGCTCTCTAATAGAGACTTTTGGTGTTTTGCCCATACAATCTCAAGGGTTGGGCGAGTTTTAAGCTTTACTAGCCTGCAGACGATGGGATACAAGAGCTGATTGCTTAGCGGACCATAGTGCTAAAACACTCCGTGCTGTAAATGCTGAGTGCGGGTACGAAACCTGCAGTGCTGAAAACACTAAGGTTACAGACTCGAGATCTGTTACTCGTTTTTTTACTCTTGTTTGGTCCTGCCTGTAGCCTGGGTATCCACAACCACTGGGGTATCTACGGGCTGGTTTTTGTACCTGCTGCAGGGTCTACATTTTACAGTAGTCGGCCACGTAGTGAACCGCAAGTGGTAGTATGGTTATGCACGGGTTGAATTCTGTATTAGCTAGATGCATATGGATTTTTACGGTACATGATGAATGTAAAAACCGTGCGCCGTAGATATAAGGATCGCTATCGGACGCCTAGTAGTTGAGCGTCCACGGCCGCTGGGTCATAATTATCCATGTAGTTTTGGCTAAAAACCCCGCAAATATAGGAACTGGTCACTTGGCCTCTCAGGTAGGGACACGGCGCTACAAACGCCAGATAACAGGCTCGAATTCTGTTCAAATCATTCACAGTGCTGTAAACACCCCAGACCGCAAGCTCGAAACTTGTGGAGATCACTCACTGTTTTAAACACTGGGGTACAGGTTTGAAACCTGCAGATACCTACTCTTTTGTTTTCCTTTTGAGCCTGACTTTCTGCAGCGGCCAGCCACGTAATGTATTCTCCGCAAAACTCGACCGCATCTATGGGCTCCGCACCACGCTGCGCACACCACGCCCAAAAACGCCGCAAATATAAGGACTGGTCACTTAGCCTAACAGGCATGGTATGGTTCTATAAACGCCAGATAGCGGGCTCGAAACTTGCTCTAGTCAATTTACGGTGCTAGAAACACTTAGATTGCAGGTTTGAAACCTGTGAGGTGCTACAAACACTGAGGTCGTAGGCTCAAAAACCTGTAGATTTCATTATTTTGTTCTTCTACTCTGCCGTGCAACAGTACCATGTAGTTGGATACCCACAGGCTACGGCCGCTGGACTGTCAGCCTAACACGCAAGGGTGTGGTGCTGTAAACTCCTAAGGTTGCGGGCTCGAAACCTGCTCCAATCACGGTGCTGTCAACACTGAGGTGGCAGGCTCAAAACCTGCTCTGACCGATTATTCACGGTGTTAGAAACACTACAATTCCGTAGGATTGAAACCTACAGATTACTAATTTCACGGGCTCAAAACCTACAGAGACCAAGATGCTACAAACACTAGCCACAAGCTCAAAACCTGCAGAGACCACTCTTTTGCTTTGTCCGGCGCCCCACGGGTTGACTCCAGTACTAGCTATGATCATAGATAGCAATGTCATATATACATGAACCGACCGAGTAGCCTAGCAGGTACGACATGGTGCTGTAAAACGCCATGTAACAGGCTCGGAACCTATAGATATCACTCACGGTGCTTAAAGTCGCAGGCTAGAAACCTGCGGAAATCAGTGCAGTAAATACGGGGATTACAGACAAGCTCGAAACCTGCTCTGATTGATTGACAGTGCTGTAAATACTTAAACTCGCAAGCAGATTTGAAACCTGTAGAGATCACCCACGGTGCTGTAAACATTTAAAGTTTGTAGGCTAGAAACCTGCAGAAATCACAGTGCAACTTCAAGTCGCAGATTGAAACCCCGCAGAGATCATAGTGCAGTAAACACTGGAGATCACACAGGCTCGAAACCTGCTCTGATCCTACTCACGGTACTGTAAATACTTAAAGTTGTAAGTAGGTTTGAAACTTGTAGAGATCAATTCAGTGCTATAAACATTAAAAATTGCAAGTTTGATACTCGCGGATATATCTTTCGTATTTCTTTTTCCTGATGTTGGGCCTGCCTCTCTTTCTATCTCTGGCCGGAGCGCCATGGCCTCAAGTAGCGGCATAAGTCAACCCCTATCAACATCACCGCCTCCGTCTCTCCATCTCCTCCTCCAACTCCCTCCCCTCCCACGGAATCCCTCCCACCCCCCACTCCTTCACCCGCCCCTCCACAAACTCCTGCACCCCCCTCATAACCGCCACCAAAAACCCCAAATCCTCCCTCTCAACATCAAACACCTCCCACCACACCTCCGGCAGCTTCACCCCCTCATCCCTCGCCGCAAGATACAGCGCCGCAACCGCCAACGCATTCGGCTGGTGTGTCAGATACACCAGACTGGGACTCATGAGCGCATCAGTAAGATACGCAAACCCTCTTTTCAGCAGGCTCTTAGTCAAACAGTCTAGCGCCTGTGCGTAATTCACAACCAGCGTGTACGGCAGCGCCGTGTGCGTTTGAAATCCGAGCGCCTTGAGGATCTCGGTTTCTGTGTCGAGCAGACGTGTGCGGTGGTAGAGGTATGTGCGGTCGTCGACGTAGTAAGACTCCGGGTCCGCCGCCGCCGCAGTGGGCGAGATGGGCGAGGGTGTTGAGGTCTTCAGGAGGTATGTTGTCACGTTTATGATGTTCCGCGGTTTGGTTGGTGTTTCGGTCAGCTTTGCGGCGAGATAGAGTGCGGCGTGGGACGTGGATAGGACGGGGAAGGAACGCAGGCTGGCGAGGAGGTAGAAACGTTGCAGCAGGATTATGGCGGTTGCGATGGTTGTTTGGGGGCTGCGGTGGTTAGCAGGCGCGGGATTCTGGGGGTGCGTGTGGAGTTACAGTCGTAAGAGGATGCCGGCGCTTTGGATTAGAGTGCTGCCGGCCCAGCGAAGGGATATTTCCAGGTCGGGGGGGAGGCCATCAGATTGGCTGGGACTTATTGCGAGCTGTTCTGTGGTTGCGAGAGGGTTGGAGAGGAGCGAGACCATGGGGTGTTGTTGATGGTTTAAGGTTAAACACAAGTTCGTTTGTGACCTTTGTAGACGGAGATTGCCGAGAAGCTGTGAAAGCTCTGGCTCCCCCTAACCTGGCGCAGAGGAAGTGCGAGTAAGATGTTTCAGCTGCACGCCATTCGACGGTGCTACATCCAATGAAACTAGGAGACGCGCGCTCTCAGATCATCGGAGTCGATCTGCCATGAATAGGTATCACTGCGCGCAGCCAGTGAATCGGGTATGCAAGTACTGTATCTGGCAGATCTAGGTACGGCGCTGTACAAAACGTTCTAGACATTCTATCTATACATATCTTCGCACGCGACCGATCTATCTAAATTTTGCATAGTGCGCCTCTTCTTTCCGTCGCTGGCTAACCTTATCCACAACCTCTTTACCCCACACATCTTCTACCGATTTTCGACCAATCAGAACTTCCTTCTCATGCTTTTTGGCCTCCTCCTTTGTCATCAATACCACATCGCCAATTCGTAATCGGTGGTCATCCTCTCCCCAGTGTCCCTCATTGCGTTGCGGTAATGGCTCCCATCGTGTTAAGAGTAGCCGGGTGGGGTAATCCGAGACCACGCTCTTTCCCTTGAACACCTCCTCGACGATATATCCAATATCGGATTCGGTCATGGTGAGTCTTAATCCCGGAATATTGCCTCGGAGGCGGCTCTCCTGGCCCGCCAGTTTCGCTTGGATATCCTCGTAAAGCTTTGTCCGGTTCTTCCCAAGAGAGTATTCCATCGGGTATCCAGCAACCTCGGTCAAGATGTGATTGGCGACGCAGAGACCAAAGAAGCCAGGCATGGTTCCAAGTACAGGGAGGATACGTGCACGGAAGCTAGGGAGAACACCGAGCTCGTCAACCTTTCCTTTCTCAAATTCTTCGTCTGCGAGCGGAAGTAGGGCTGCTTTGCCAGGTCCAGGCTTCTCAAGTGAATAAACGACTGTAATCCCAGTTGTGACGCCCTTTTGCCGTAATCGTCGCCTGGTTGAGCGAGAGAGAGGATCCTCATTAGATTCTGAAATGTCCCCAATATTGACCTAAGGTTGGTAAGTAAGCAGTTAGCAGTAGGCAGAGATGAAGAATAATATACCCTTGTGGGATCACTCTTACACCCAGCACCCATACTCGATATCACCGGTATCCCCCTTGCCTTACAGAAATGCAGCAAGTCCACCTTGGTGTCAATATTGTCGATAGCATCCACTACATATGTAGGGTTTCCACTCAGCAGTTCCTCCCCATTCTCGATGTTCCATAGTTCATTTCTAGCATTAATCTCCACCCACGGAGCAACCTGCTCCAGGTGTTTCCGCAGCGTCATCACCTTTGGTGTCCCAACATCCGCTAGCGTAGCCACAGCATGTCGATTCAGAGATGACAGTGTAACCTGATCAAAGTCCACCAGCCGCACTTTCCCAACACCCGAGCGCACCAGCATCGTAGCAGCCCATGATCCTACTCCTCCACACCCAACCACAATCACGAAGGACTCCCGAACCTTCTTGAGGCCATCGTCACCGAGGAAAACACGGTTCCGCGCCAGTTGCTCAAGAATTAGGTCTGAATTAGAATGAAATTAGAACAAGAGCGCCGAATTCATCGTACGTATCGGTGGTATACCTTCATTCCAGTCGCCTCTTCTCGCCTTCGCCGCAAGTTCCGCATCCGGTTCTGTCTGTAACTTCGATTGTGCAGCTGGTGCGCCATATTCTGTCAACTTTCCATCAAGATCAGCTTGTTGTACTCAGTGTATTGTGAAATAGAGCCATACGGCGGTGGCATCACTCCGCCTCCGAATCGACCTTTTTATATTCTTGAGCTTTTCGTTGTGTCGGGCGGACTGGAATGCAAGGATCGTGGAGCCAACGACAACACCCGATGCTACCGCTGTAAGGACGAGTTGTGCCCGATGTGATGACAGGTGTGCTGATACTGCGTTCCAGTCAACGGCTGTGGCGGGGTTCATCATGATTTTCCGTGATCGCGTGAGAGTAGTGGAGGATTGCAACCACCCGGAACGGAAACCGCCGGCTAAGAGTGGGCAGTCTGCATTAGGGTTGGGTTCTGTGGCATTAGCACTAAATCACCAGCTGTCACGCATATGCGCTGCCAACACCTTCACTTGAACGTCTTTGAAGCTGGAGAACCCTTAGAGCAGTTGGGCAAATCCTTTTATTGAGTAGAGATCTCAACTTTGTCCCGTCGGCTGCGGAACAAATGTCAGCAATGATCCGACACGCGCTTCATGGTTTGACTTGGCTTGGCTGAGGGTCATCTTACTCTTTCGGCGTCCCGTGGCATCGTGGTCTATAGAATACCTGCAAGTACTGATGCTCGCCTCACTCTCCTGAATTGTACGTAACCAAAGCAACCCTACTACCACCCGCTGTCGTCCGCCGGCACCCCCACACTCGTTTCTCGTTTTCCTTGCCGAAGCAGTCTTATCACCCATTATCTGACTTTTCCGGAGGAATCCACCACGTCTATAAGACACACGACAGTCCTGTGCTGCAGCAGAGGATACTTAGTATATACTTTGGCAGCTACTTAACTTTTAGAGAGCAGTTAGGACTCGATACCACCCGCTACCCACAAGGCGACATGTCGTCTCTAAACTACGCTGCGATCAGTCAAACCGACGATGGTGAGGTCATAGCTCCTGGATCGAGCTCTAGCTCTCGCAGGTAAGATTCCCAGTGCATAGCGATCTAGTTGAATGAAGCCTTGCTAACTAACGCCCAAACCCATTAGACGGCGCCGAAACAGCAAAGTACATGTTGGGGAAGCATCATTGGGGAGCAGCATAGTGAATCTTCTCAACACCAGTCAGTCTTTCCCGGATATGCACACCAATGTCGATGCTTACAAAGACTTAGTCGTCGGAGCCGGAGTTCTTGCGATGCCACATGCGATGTCTCAGTTCGGGATGCTTCTCGGAGTAATAGTAATACTATTTTCCGGTCTCGCATCTGGATTCGGTCTCTACCTGCAAACAAGATGCGCCAAGTACGTTGAGCGGGGGACAGCAAGCTTCTTTTCTCTAAGCCAACTTACGTACCCCAATGCGGCAGTCGTATTCGATGGAGCGATAGCTATCAAATGCTTCGGTAAGGTTTATACAAATATGAAGGATCTTGAACTTGACGGGGAATAGGTGTGGCGATATCATACCTCATCGTCATTGGAGATTTGATGCCACAGGTTGTGCAGGGCTTTGATTCGAACCTGGACAGGTTCGACTTTATGTTGGACAGACATTTCTGGATCACAGTATTCATGTCCGACCCCACTCTATCTGCATGCTTTCTCCTCATCGCTGACCTTCTGATAGGCTTGTGATCATCCCGCTGTCGTTCCTTCGGCGGCTTGATTCGCTGAAGTACACTTCGTTTATTGCCCTTGTATCAATTGGTTACTTGATCATATTGGTGGTAGCGCATTTTATCATTGGAGATACAATGGCGGATCGAGGAGAGATTCGCCCAATCGAGTGGGCTGGTTCCATCGAAGCTCTTAGTACCTTTCCGGTGATTGTTTTTGCTTACACGTGCCACCAAAACGTGAGGTCCCAGGGATCCGTCAATGCAGTTATATTTGCTGATATCTTATCTAGATGTTCTCTATTCTAAACGAGATCCAGGACAACTCCCATAAGTCTGGTCTCCAGGTAATCATGGGTTCTGTCGGCTCCGCAGCGAGTATCTACGTTCTCGTTGCCGTCACGGGTTATCTGTCGTTTGGCGACCATATTGGTGGGAATATAATTGCTCAATATGTTCCATCTATTGCATCAACAATCGGCCGGATAGCCATTGTTATACTCGTAATGTTTTCGTACCCGTTGCAAATACACCCTTGCAGGGCCAGTATTGACAACATATTGAAATGGCGACCCCGTCGTGTCCACAGCCCCTCGATTCCAGGAAGAGCTGTTGAGATGAGCGACGTCAAGTTTGCCGTGATTAGTACATGTCTCATCGTTGGAACTTATCTCGTTGCAATGACTGTCAACAATTTAGAGACGGTTTTGGCATACGTTGGTAGTACTGGATCAACCGCTATCAGTTTGTCGGTAGCCCCCTCGTTTTATGCGTCCGTCATTTACTGATTGCTCCCCCCGCAGTATTCTACCCGGTGTCTTCTACTGGAAGATATCGAGTCCAGACTCTGATAACAGGCATTTGCTGAAGAGTCACGATGATGAGAGTGATGAAGAAATGGGTCTCCACGAAGAGACTTGGTCCCAGATGTTACTAAGAAAAGGTGCACTTTTGTTGACGTGCTATGGTGTCTTCGTCATGATCACTTGCTTGACGTTAAATATTTTCTATAACACCAACCATGGCTGAGAAAAGAAAGAATAGAAACGGTAAGACAACACATTGTGCAATCGATGTAAATGTTCTTTTGGCGTCTGTTTAGATAGATACTATTGTTGGCGTTTCGGGAGATATTCTTGTTTTAGTAGCACAGGTGGGTGTGTAGAGTATGCATGTTTCTTTAGCTTGCAACGAATGGCAGATAGAAGTAGTGTAGAATTATTAATGCTGTCGATTATGGCCGTTGTGGACTGAAATGTGAAATTGGTGATTAGGATGTTTGGCTGATGACATCGGATTGCTTGCCGTACCCATTTGGCTGGTGTTTGACGCAGTGAGATGCGAGATGAGCAAAAAGCATGGTGCAAGGAACCACTAAACGATGTCGAGTAATCGACTGGAACGGTCAGTACCGTGTGGGTACCCGAAAGCTACCTAGATATGTTTATACAGCCTATTAATAGACCCACACCGCGCGCATTTGTATCTTCTCCAAGTGTCTCTCCGAGCGTTCGAAATCGCTTGCTTGTCGTACGTACCACCGCGCGATAGCTGCAGTCGAGAGTGTATACAATTTACGATTTTTATATTTGTATAGCGACGGCATTTATGATTTATGTATTTAATTTTGCATCAGGGGGGTGAAACCACCCTTGCACCCTGTCAAAAGCCCATTCGTGAGGAAGAGAGACAAAGCCCTCTCTCCATTCCTTCCTGTTCCTGTTCTTGTTCTTCCAGTAGCTGGACTCTGCAAGGTGTTGTGTGGCTGACAGGAATTGATTGGAAAGTTTCATTCTTCTTGAACGTTCGAATACTCGAAGAAGTCGATATCCGAGCAAGTTTCCTCGAATCGAAATTGGCTATCGCCGTGGCTGCCCACTCATCTCCCTCGCCTTGCTGCTGTCCACGTCCTCACACTCCACTCCGGCATTCGACCCCTGCTGCGCCTGTGGACTAGTTAGTTATTCACACCCTCCAAGCAAGCAAGCAGCGCCCTCCCACCCGACGCTGTTCCTGTCTCTACTCTGTTTCCCCAGCCGCTACGCTTTCGTTCGTTGAAGGGAGTTGTCAACCGCCTCTCCGCCCAGTTCAGCTCAGCCCCGGCCATCCACACTCGCTTGCTCGCTCGTTCTTTCTTAACTTCGTCGTCGCCCATCTCAACCCAGGGGTTCATGCCATCCTACGCCTCCGTTAATTCACCATCAATACGAAAGATGCACGGGCAGGATCCATCGATGCTGCGGGGCAGGCCCTACGGGAGTTCAGGTGGATTCGACTTCGGAAATATCGTTGGCGATCCTTTCGCTTTGGCAACAATTTCAATAGCATTTGTGAGCGACACCTGTTCCGCTCAGGCGGTCGACCCCTTTCAAACCGACCGATAACGAAGTTTAGGCCACTGACTAGTCAACAGATAGCCTGGTTAATAGGATTTATAGCCCAGGCTCTTGCCGACTCGGATAATACTATCAAGGACTTTCCAAAGTTCGCGTGGTGGACAATCACATACGAGCTCTTTTGTATCGTGTCGGTTGCCATTATCGTCGCTCTCGACGCGGTTCACAAGTACCATGTCGCGGTATGCTTGAATTCCCTAGGCATATCAATAAGCGGTGAACAAATTCTGACGTACGACAGATCGTGGGGTTCCTGGCTCCGGGATTGGTATTCACCTGTTCTGCTGCGAATAACTTTGTATACTCGCTGCAAGCAACAATGGAGGCTGCCGGTGCTGGACACATCCTGCTCTCTATCATTCAGGTATTTCGGCAACTTGGGTGACGGGATTGTAGGCTCAACGGCTGACGGACGATTCTAGATTATCTGGATATTTTATTTTGGCTCCTCAGCGGACTCGACGTCTCACGCATACGTCGATTCATTTGCTCTCCACAAGGATCAGAAGGGCCGCGGTCTGTCACCCGGATATCATGGCGACGGCAGACCACACACGAGCACCAGCAGCCACCAGGCTCCTCAGATGTATACCAGCGCTCAACTGAACGGCTTCGAAACCAGCTCGCCAGTATCAAACGCTCACAACGGTATCGACTATCGCAACTCAATGGCCAAGTACACATCGCCTCAGACTACGACCCCCACACCTGGACCTTCGACAACACCTCAGCCTTCGAACCAGGCTATTGTCGAGCCAGAAGTAGCAGCTCCCACAGAATACCCTTACCGCGCCAAGGCTATATATTCCTATGACGCAAACCCGGAGGATGTCAATGAGATATCGTTCACAAAGCATGAAATCTTAGAGGTGTCAGATGTGTCAGGACGATGGTGGCAGGCAAGAAAACAGAATGGAGACACAGGAATTGCTCCCTCGAACTACCTCATTCTGCTGTGAAAACCAGGTGAATGAGTTTTGTACTTGTGGGTTTCTGTATTCCAGCGATTTCAGGTTTTTTCTTGTCGGTTTCTATGGGTTTTGGGAAGGTTTTCTTAGGGCGTCCTTGTCATCTCTTTATCGTTTATGTCTGATCTCAACTTTGACCTTTTTTGTTCCAATCATCCACCTCCCCCTCGATATCACTCGTCTTTTTTTGTTTTTTTGCGTTTGTTACGAGTGCTTGTCAATTGGCAGAAAAAATCCTTGTACTTCTAAAATATACATATACCCCTTACTGACGTACGATGATATCCTCCTCCCCCTTACCTAGTTTCTTGGTTTTTTCTTCTATTGAACCTTTCTCTTTTGTTCTTTTGTTTGGTTTGTATATCTGTTGTCCTGTGTGCGTGTGTTGTGGGGGTTTTGGCAGGTCCATTCATGTTGTAGGAAGGGGTTTGTGTTTTGTGGTTTAGTTAGATTGGGGGGATACAGGGATTCAAGGCCTTGCTAAGGACCGTGTATATCTAATTGATGAGAGCGAAGAAGACAAAATGGAAGGGTTCTTTTTCCCTGCGAGTGAGAGTTATGTGAAAGGGGGGGGGAAGGTGTTACGAAACGGAGATCAGAAAGGTTACAAGGAGTGACCCCCCACGCCGTCGGACAGCGGAGGATGTAGATGCATAAAACCATGCGTGTTCCGAGTGTAAGGCTATGCACGGGATGGGGGATGAGCCGAGACGAGACGAGACGGGTGTTGGGTGGTCTCGCCCGGTACGGAGGAAAAGGAGGCCGGCCGATACGAGTTGGGTCATGAAGTGTCACGCATGAATATCTTTTCTCGGACTGGGCCTTGGATTCTTCGTAGTGACGATGCCTTGGGTCTGAAGTTTGCCATGGCTTGGATAGTCCTGATTGTGGAATTGCTGTGGTTATTGAGAGTGCTCTAGGGCGGGATTCTGTATTTCTTTGACCAAATTTTTTTTGTCTGTCAGATGCAACTCCTGCTGGAGGTGGATGATCTTCGTGGGGTTATGCACTGGAAAGTCATGGCAGTATGGGCGAAAACGGGTTGGATGTTGGGAGCTGTCCAGTGGCGGTATTCCAATATCGTAGATGACTCCGCGTTCTTGTTTCTAGAGCGGTGCTTTGAAATTGATCCGTTCTAGGTGGAAGGTGTGAGGGATATCACTTTCGGGTCGCTTTTGCTGAAACAAGTGTAAATTCTAGAGGTGATCTAAAGAAGCACATATAAACAGGTGAACTTGATATCATTATGCCAGAGTTCTAACGCCGCTAGTACACCAGAATTGGAGCTGGAGGATGTGTTTTTTTCGGTTTGGGTGGGGTTAGGGCTGTAAGAACGTTCACCCTAACTGTCTCGTGTTTGTTTGCGTTGAAACAGTCGCTGGGTTATGACTGTGCTAATTCTAGCGCTTTAAAAAGCATTCCTAGTACGCTGGATACCTCCGGCAGGTGGTCAATCTGCGGCTTGGGTCGGGAAGAGTTGCAGCTGGGCTTTTGTGTTCGAGAGATGGTATTTACAGGCACTTTGACTACAGATAGTCTTGCACACAGGGCGGACTGCTTAACTCCAGTTATTATATGTCATTCGAGCAGTATAATTTGCCTCACGTTGCTAGAAGTCGCCAATCATATACGGCAGCCCGGAGTTGCGAGGGCGCAGCTTGACTAATAATTTTAGTGGCAATACACCGAGTTTTAATTCTGAACTAAGCCAAAGCAACTACTGTATTACTTTCTACACTTAATATATCTACTAGTCTGTAGTTAACATCTGCTATCCAATACAGACACACGAGTATTTTCTCCCCCGGGCTCTGCATTTCTGTAAAGTACTTACGTGTACGTAGGACGCTTCCGAACTATCCGTCCCACTATCCTCACAAGTCTGCAAGCTATGGTGAAGGCCGGTGAGCATGGAACAATGGTACCAAGCGCATCTGGAAGCATAAAATTGAGCGCATTTGTGAGGGTAGAGTTCGTTGTGACTGGGACTGGAAGCACGGACAGTCGGGCTCGATCGCCGGCAAGAGTAGTGAAAATGTAGTTGTGCAATGAGTTATTAGAATGTAAAACGGCCGGTTCGATTGATCTTATAACCAGCCCCTCTTTTGTAAGCGAGCGTCAATGTCTGGGGGCAAGATCAGTGTTCAATCTGTTCTAACACCCGCAACTACAGAATCTGCGACTTCCAGAGTCTAAGAGTTCAAAAGTTATAAATGGCGTGTAAGAAGAAGTCGGCCCTCAAAACACAAAGCGAACGCGAATATCTAAATAGCCCCAAGTCCCAGTGACTTGTCAGTTGCTACCAAGTTCTAAAGATGTTTAAGGTTCCGTATGTTGGTAAATAGGCCGGTTTTTGTAAAGAAAGTATCCTAATGGTGCACACTTGATCCAGCAATCCTGATTCCTGAAGGCCTCCGGGAGTAAAGAAGTTTCTCAACAACTCCAGTGATACATTTCGGAAGTTTGCAAGCTGCGGGGAGCCATACAATGCTTGTTGACCGCTGCCGTGACTCCCGAAGCTGCTAATACCACACCGAAGGTTGCCCAAGCGTTTGAACAGAGGGAACACCAACCACTCTTCATTGGAATTTCTCAATCAAAGGCTGGAACAAAGTGCGTGAGCTCGGGGAGCATTCATAAACTCTGCCAATCGCCACATTGGTACAGACTTCGAGGTATCATTTGGGTCATGTACCTAAAAGAAGTTAAACTGTCTTATTATCATCAAGAGGTGCGTTCCCAGATCAGACAGCGGGTTAGCAGCCGCCGGTAGTTTTCCGAAATCCTATAAGGTGGCACGTATGCTGACTCATATGATAGGGTGTCGTTTGATTCGACTACAGGATAGCTCGGTGAGGATTACAGTTTGCGAGTCCAAGAATTTTGTCTTTTACTCTAGTGACGCGTTGATTTGCTATAGGGTGAGATGTACCTCGGCTGCACCATGGTTCGTGATATTATTCCCTTTCCGGACGAGAGCTGAAGTTCTTAGGTTCTTCAAGCCAAAAGAGCTTCCCATAAGTACCTTTCAAGATGGTGGTGTCGCCCGCGCTCCCATGTCCTCGCAGATTTGTCGCCAGCGCTCCCTGGAGGCCACTGCAAGGGTCCATTCAGCTCCGAGATTTACCAATTGTAGGATTATACTCCGACTACTCTCAGACACTCTCAGTCTCCCGGAGACTAAATTGCATTTTGCTGATGTGATTGCCCTGGGTGGATGGTGGACTTGAAGACGATAGTGGTGAACGCCCATAGGCTTGAACACTTGCTGAGTAGCCTGAACATCTTTGTTGGCTGCTTTTCAGTTCTCGTGAATTTAGCAAGTCAATCTTCAATACTCTAGCCAGTTAGAGAGATGATGTGATATTAAACAGACTCACCTTGTCGTTGTCCGATCTTTAGTCGGAGTGTACTCTCGTCATGATGGCTGTCTCCGCCCCTGGCTACGCTCAAGTCAGAAACTCCGCTCTGCCTACTATTAGTGACCTTCAGGGTGTCCCCCAAATAAATAGTAGAATGACTTTGCGAAAACTATAAAAGTACATACAATGCCGAAGAGAAAACGTTTCCTCCACTTGTCACCATTTTGCAGAACTACAACTTAGACTTTTCCACCACCTCCCACTCTCCGTCGAAGTACAATTTTGCCCGGTGTATCGGATAGTCCTCCACCTTGTACAATCGGTGTACATGACAAAAGTCGGTGCCGAGAAAGTTAATATCGTGAAAGTGAGAATTCGCTGGTGATTGTTGAACTATATGGCCATGTCCACCGATCGTGACGTGAGTTGCTTCATCGATATTCAACAGTTTACTTGCCTTGCCTAGGCTAGTCAGAATCAGAACTAATCTGTCATTTCGACACTCACCTGAATTGAAAGATACATCAATGGAACCCCACTATCCACCACGAAAATAACCCAACGATGCTCATCTAGATGACTAATAATGAAGGGAACTATCGTACGTCTCTTCGGGCCGTGGATATAATGACACTTGGAGCAGGGTTAGGGGTATGATCGGATCGATACTTAAAATTGGTAGAGTAACTGAACGCGAATCACATGGAGATAACATTGATAAACTCTCCATCGCGTCTCTCCTAAATTACGCGGCTGCCTGCTCTCCAGAACCATGGCCATCTTTGAATAAACACAGTTTCCCAATTGTGCTACTTAAAACTACTTCCCGGGATGTGAGTAGACATCCCGTACCTAGAACTACATATGATTCCAAACGGGTATTCTTCTCTGCTCCATCTCTGGTGCGGTGAGTGGGCCCTCGGCCAAGCTATATCCCTTCGTAGTGCCTGGTCTCTTGACCGATCCACTCTAAATCCGACTGCGCGATCTTTTCTACGCTTTCAATTTGCCTCTTCCATGGTTCTGCGCCTCTACTCCCAAGATTGCCATCACTGATCTCCGACCATAACCCACTGAAGCCCCTCTTGGTACACTTCCTCCTCGCAACCATAGATCCGACCTCATTAGCCCGCATCCAATGTAGTCCTTTTAAAGAAGCCCAGATAACACCAGCAATGAAAGTGTCGCCAGCACCAACAGTCTCCACAACCTCGCCTTCCGGGAGTCTACTCATCTCACAAGTTGCAACGAAGGAAGTAGAACATCTCACAAACTTCGCGGAGGTAGTGGCGTACGTATCCACTGTATCCATACCGCCATTCCACCCAAAACAGAAGGACCCACGAGCGCCCAAAAGAATATGACCAGAGGCACCAGGTACCATATCTTCCTCAATGGCCTTCAGAACAGCCCCTACAAACCCCGCATCGTCCGTAAACACTTTCTCGGTACCTACGAGCACTCGCGCATACGTCTCGGAGATAAACAGCACATCTGCCACAGTCACAAGTTCTCTCAGACCCTCCCGGTCGCGCTCAAAGTCGACGCTGATACTTCCACGGAATCCAAGTGCTTTGATGCCGCGCAGGAACTCGAGGACCGCGGAGCAGTTTGTCCCCTCTACGTGGATCCACTCCGGCCACTTGGTGGATAGATGCCGAAACTCGTCCCGAAGCTCGTCGGCGGATGCGTCTGCTAGCTCGCCGCGGTGTGATATGATAGACCGAGAACCGGTTGCTTGAGAGCAGATAATATATGCAGATGCCGTTCCGTGAGAGGCTCGGTGGAGTAGACGGGGTGTAATTCCGCGCGATGCGAGGTCGGTGTAGACGTATCTGGTCCGGTGAATTTGAGATCAGAGCGGAAGGGGGTGAGGGGCGCACTGGCATGATTCCCGGGATCCTACGGTGCCGAAGAACTCGAGCTGGAGGGGTGATTCCGGGAGTGGGGGAGCGTCGCGGAGACCATCGAAGGTGTTGATTATGTTCCCGCCAATACGCACTTCTTTGTTTGTAGCACGCAGTTTGGAGTCTTCGGCGAGGTACTTGGGGACGCTAAGAATAGTGTCTTCGTAAAGCGCTCCGAGACCGAGGATGTGTGGCATCGTAAGCTGTAGGACTCTAGAGTGGGGGAGCTGGAGATAAGATTGGTAATTATTGCACTGACGTAGGTAGCTACCCAGTATTTCTCATAGCTTGCGACAACCTTGTTGCAACCCGTCGCATCGTCCGCACCATGCCTTCCTCAACCTTCAACTACCACCCCGTATCCTTCACCTATTCGCCTTCCGATGGCCTCACCATCGCTCCTGGCCCCGGCGACCCGCCCACCATCATATCCGTCGACACCCTGATATGCGTCCTCCCCACCAACTATCCGGATACCTACACCCTGGTGCACCAAATCCCGTCAACGGAGTTGATACAAACCCCCATCACCCGCCCTCCCAAAGCACTTCTCGACCGCCTCCTCCTCCGCGGCCTCCCAGCGCACCTCTCTCCGGAAGCCGTCGACACCACAATCCTCGTCTCTACCGCATCCGGCGGCCGCACCGCCACCTCCTTCTACGAAAAGATCATCGCCCCACTATGCACCGCCCTCGACTTCGCGCCGGAGATAGTGCGCACGACCTCCTCCGCCTCGGTCGGGGAGACGGTCGTGCGCCTCTCCCAGCGACAGCGTCCACAAACGCTCATCCTCCTCGCCGGCGACACGGTAGTCTACGAAGCTGTCAACGCCATCCCGCAGATCTCGTCCACACGCCTCACCCTCGCCACACTACCCCAAGGAACCGGAAACGGGCTTGCAACCTCGTACCACACCGCCCGCGGCATCCCCCCGCTCTATGCCCTCTTGTTTGGCTCTCCGAAGCCGCTGCCCGTGTATACGGCCGCCTTCTCGCCGGGGGCGAAGTGGATGAATGGAGGAGACGCAGACACGGCTAAGGGTGTGGTGGTGGCATCGTGGGGGTTCCACGCGGCGCTCGTTGCGGATGCGGAGTTTCTTCGCGGCGAGGGCGTGGGCGTGGAGCGCTTCCATACCACTGCCCAAGAGAATCTGAAGCCGCCGTTGCATAGGTTCTGCGGGGAGCTGTCGTATCGCCTGCGAGGCGGCGAGTGGAAGATGCTGCCGAGGGAGGAGCATTTCTATGTGCTCGCCTCGCTGTGCTCAAATCTTGACGAGAAGTTTCGGATCTCCCCAGCAAGTGTTCCGGGGGCGGAGGTGATGCGGTTGGTGTATTTTGCGGATGTGGAGAAGAGAGAGGAGGTTATGGAGATTATGATTGCTGCTTATAATGGCGGGTCACATATGGAGGATCCGCGGGTTTGGTATGAAGAGGTGGAGGGGATAAAGATTAAGATGTGTGAGAGTGAGGAGAGGTGGAGGAGGGTTTGTCTCGATGGTGCGATTGTGGTTTTGCCGGAAGGCGGGTCGGTGGAAGTTACAATGGGAGCGGGCGGTGATGGTGTGGATTTTGTTTGGGCTGAGTAATAGATGGATGGGGTGGGTAGAGTTCATTGGGATACACAAATACCTTGGAGTCATTCATTCTTCTGTTTACTTGCTTGAGTACCCCATTTGTAGGGTAGGAAGACATTCATTACACATCCATCCTCTAAGCATCTTCTTACCTGAGGAAGAATCTGTGAGAAGCAGTGTGCAACTTGATGTAGCAATCAATGTTTTTCTGATATTCCTCAACGACACTTGCACGATCCGTTCCCGGGGCTGTTTCGTCCAGACTACGCCTTGCAAGGCTTAAAGCAGTTCCCTAACAAAAACTCCTAACATTTACATTCATTATGTACCAACGTGCCATCTATGGAATCTCTATCTCTAACCGAGTGGTGAAATACAACTAAAAATGAAACTGACAAAACAAATTACAAGGCAACCCAAAATATTATTCAGGCCCAAGCCCACGTCCCCAAGATATCATATTCGCCTAAGCAAAGCAAAAACAGAAGACGAAGGTCCGGCAGTCTGAGTCAAACAGGAAGCCCTCGAGGCGGACTTCAAGCTTCAGTGCATGGACTACTTGGTGCTGGGTCGTCACTGTTCTGCACCCGCTAACTAGTGCTGTGTATGAATTTTCAACCCATTATCAGACTGTCACTGCACCGGCGAGTAGTTGCGTCAACTATCCTCAAGTTAGTCTTCATCCCCTCCAGCAACAGCAGCAGCAGGAAATGCAACATACCCAAGTATTCAGCGCGCCACCATCTGGACCTGCCTGTCTCACAGCAGCATCCAGCGTCTCGTCACTGCAAAATATCAAGTCGCCAACCTCAGGATCATGAGCCAATCTATCCAAGAAACGCTTCGATTCTATACTATCTCCAATCTGGCTGATCTGGAATGTAACCGCTGCCTTTCCGTACGGCATCCCGCGGGCGGTCACGAGTTTCCGCAGCTCGTTTTTGCAGGCTAGGATAGACCACTTGAATGTGTCTATGTCCTCTTCTGTTGGCTGTATACAAAGTCAGCAAGTTTCTAGAGGCCATGAGTGCTTTAGATACGTACCTCTCCGTCGGTGATGATCGATATCAGTACTGGCTTCTTCAACTCCTTTCTTTGCGCCGGTTCGATGACGAAGGGGAAAATGACTTTCTCGAGCAGCTTTGTTCCCAGCCTGGTAGTTCCGTTGGGGAACACGTTCGACATGGCTGTGTTGATTTTCCCATGGCTCAGATTGTTGTACCCGTCGTCGTTGAGGAAGTTGATGAAGCGCAGCGAGATCCCGGATTGGTTGTACGTCTGGGCGATCCGCGAGATGCGTTGCACAATTGACTTTTGGTCGTCGAAGCGGTTGTCCATATGCATTGACCCGCTGTCGTCACAGAATACAATGATATCGTACAACCCGACTTTTGTAAGATCCGACGTTGCGTGGGCTGAGATCCCGAGTGACGCGCAGATGCGGTCTGCTTCTACTTCTGCCTTCCGTGCGATCGTAATTGGGTCTGGAGAGTCTGATGGGATTATGGCTTCTAGGCCTTGACTGACAATGTGGGATGAAAGGTGGTCGCGGAGCTCTTTGTAGGTTCTTGGGATTGGTCCCTGGAAGGATGGTTAGGTGGTTCCTAATATGAGAGGGCGGTAGGAACTTACATTTTCGTCGTAGGCAAAGCTGACTTTTGGCTGCGGCCTTGGCTGGTAATCGTGATAGTCCTGTTGGCCTTCAGTTGAAGCGTATCGGGGAGAGTCTGGAGGTGTGATCCGTTGAAGCTGATTGTCCGGCTGTGTGACTAGCTGTGATGCTCTCGGAGAGCCGTTTGATAGTTGCGATGACCTCGGGGAGCCGTTTGAACTCTGGGGACGTCTGCGGGTGGTTGTTGTTCGTGTGATGGTGATGTTTACTCCCTGGGGGTTTGCGGAAGACTTAGGCTTTCTCTCGCGCTGGCCCTCGCCATCCCGTTCCCCCAATGTTCTACGTCCAGAGTTTTCAAGCTCACGTTTCTCGCGATCCTCTCTCTCGCGTTGGCCATCACCATTTATCCCGCGTCCGGAGTTTTCACGCTCACGCCTCTCACACTCCTCTCTTTCGCGCTCTTCTTGCTCTCTCCTTTCTCTCACAAAACACCACTTTGGCTGTAACACGTCCTCTTTGATAGCTTCGCGGGCAAGACTTTCTACATTCGACACAAAGTCATCGAAATCGAGCTCAGTCTGCTCCTGCGGAACATCCACCGGCTGGCCTCGAGGCGGATCTGCTGGGTGACCGCGCGGAAAATCTACCGGACGCTCCCGTGAATAATCTACCGGCTGGTTCCGCGGAACATCTACCGATTGACCCCGGTGGGCGTCCACCGACTGCCCTCGATGAACATCTAGCGGCTGTCCCCGCGGTAAATCAATAGACTGCCCCCGGTAGGTATCTACCGACTGACCCCAATGAGCATCCACCGATTGACCCCGACAAGCATCTACCGGCTGGCCTCGAGTCGAATCCGCTGGCTGTCGGGAAAAATCCGCCGTCTGCCCGTGCTGAACATCCACCGGCTGGCCCCGCGAAGCGTCCAACGGATAGCCGCGCGAATAATCCGCCTGCTGTCCGCGTGGCATATCCATCGAGTGACCCCGGCGAACATCCACCAGCAGCCCCCGCGACGGATCCACCAGCGGCTGTCCCCGCGCAAAATCCGCCTGCTGTCCCCGGGGCACATCCATAGACTGCCCCCTCCAAACATCCCCCGACTGCTGACCCTGCGAATGATCAACAGGCTGCTGCTGTCCCCGTGCAAAATCCAGCGGCACCCCGCCACCACCACCATGCCCGCCAACCATCCGCGCCAGCGGCTCCGGTTGGCTCCGCCTCTTCCTAGTCTGGTCGATGTACACGGATCTATCCCTCTCCGCCGTCGTCGGGATCGGGGGGATAGCGCTGTCCTGGGATCCCTCTGAATACAGCGAGTGGTGTGAGTCGCGCGGGTGTTGGGATCCATAGCTGCTTCTTGGACGGGAGCTGGAGCGGCGGTGGCGCGAGACACTGCGTTCGCGGCGGCGCGAGGTGGGCGAGGAGTAGATTTCGACGTCTACGCAAGGAACCGGAGCCGGTGCCGGGGGTGCCGGGTGGTGGTAATGGTGTGGTTCTTGTTCCTGCTGTCGTTGCTCGACCTCGTCGACGGGGCCAATGGTCGATGGTGGGAGAAGGTATTGCGCCAGATCTGGTGGGGTAATTACGGTGTGCCGTGTTGGTACCTCTTGATGAGTGACTACTGGTGTTTGCGGTGGTGAGGAGGACGGAGAAAGGACCTGGCCTTCAACGACTGTGGCTGGACGTGGAGGCGTAGGGGGTAAAGTTGCCGGCCTTGGGGGTGGGGTGGGAGGAGTGTTTACTGGTCGTTGAGGGGTTGGTAGTACAGCGGGCGGGTGCGGCGGTAATGTAGGCACCGGAGTTGGGGGTGCAAGCGGCAGCCTTGCAAAAGTTTCAGGTTCTGGAGTAGGATTCCATTGCTCGAAATCCGCCGGGGGAGGCGGAGGGATCACAACCGGAGCGACAATGATATGAGGAGTGCCATGATATCCCTCAGTAGAAGATGATGGGGATTTCCTCCGTTTCTCGCGCCCCGTAGATTGGCTCCTTCGTTTCTTACGCTGCTCTCGCTCCCGCTCTCTCGGCCGTTTCTCTGAAACAATCCGGGCGTGATCAGAAGAACCAGTGCTATTATCGCTTCGATACCCTCTTTGCTTTCTGCGTTTGAAGAGCCGATAGATCTTACGGGGTTCACAGCAGAGGGTGTAACACCATGGGATACAACACATCGTGTGGTTGTAGCTTCGAGGAGATGGGTAGGAGTCGTCGAAGGGTGGTCTCCGCGGGGCGGTTGTAGCAAATATCAAAAGGGAAAAGGGATTCCAAAGAAAAATAGTTGCAGCCGCTATGGACATATATAAACCTCGCAGAGCTTTTTTCGCTAGCTACATATTCCTCTCCCGTCCAAGGCATCAAAATCTGGACCCTGCCACTGCCCCTCCATTGACCATTGAGCATCCAGCCATCAGAAACGAAAGAATCTGCATAATGGAATGGCCATCATAATCTGAGCCAGCCAGCGCAATAATGCCAGGGCTATCCCAGCTTGCTGCAGCAAAGCAGTGCAAATGGACCGACAGCATTGGACATATTTCCGGGGTACTCATTCGACCAATGCCGACTAACCACGAGATGTGTTGTTGACAAAGTTGCGTACGTTAGTTAGTAAGGACGTTCACTTTGTTGTTGCTGCCGGAAACTGTTCGGCAAGATGCAAGTGTAGTTGGAAGCGCCAAAAACCTAACTAACTACCCTTGCTAGGTTTCCCGGTCCTACCACAGCCAGCAAACCACAATCGTTGCTTCTCCGTGCCTTGTTTTTTTTTGCAGGATTGCTGCGGTTCATGCAGTAGGAACTTGAGACAAAGGGAACCCTCGAGTTGCATGGGTTGATCTCATGGGAGTACAAGCGAAGAATCCGTTTCGACTGCGGGATCTGGTCCTTTGTCGAAATCGAGTGGCTCACCAGCCGGCGGAGACTGGCAGGACGCGCAAAGAAAAGTACCGCTCTTCGCTCGGTTACAATTCTTTCTCCATTCTATAGCCGCATTGAGATACCCGTCACGGTAATGTCTGCCTCCATCCGCTCTGCGCAATCGCTTGTCAGCCCATTAACATCATCAAGATCTCAAAAAATTAATGCAAAAAGGCCTCCGCCATCCATCGATGCATCACCGTTGTTTCAACCGAATTGATGACACCCAAAAAAAAAAAGAATTAAAATCTCTTTGCTGTCAGGTGGCTGTGTCAAAAAAATGCGGTGTGTTTTTTCGGCTCTTTGGTGGTGAGATTTCCAGTGTTTTTTTCGTCATTGTTTGGCCAACTCAGGTGGGGGGGGGAGGGGCATGGAAGCGCCAACGTGATGCACATCGGTGA